>RCMZ01000043.1_pt1 | contig 130482 bp, 122 predicted proteins | sample 2041141 | NCBI WGS metagenome assembly RCMZ01 (sample SAMN09708263, study PRJNA481090) | Wastewater metagenome, whole genome shotgun sequencing project. | biome: sewage; isolation source: Davis station wastewater (DW) | place: Antarctica: Davis Station | collected 2010-03-01 | reverse complement strand
TTGATTATCTGCATCCGTCGCTGACCGAGGTGCTGACCGAAACCTATGGCGTCATCATCTATCAGGAACAGGTGATGAAGATCGCCCAGATCCTGGCAGGTTACAGCCTGGGCGAAGCCGACCTTCTGCGCCGCGCCATGGGCAAGAAGAAGAAGGAGGAGATGGACTTCCAGCGCCTTCGCTTCGTCAAGGGCGCATTGGAAAAGAGCGTTCCTGAGACGCAGTCCGGCTCCATCTTCGATCTGGTGGCCAAGTTTGCGGGCTACGGCTTCAATAAGTCGCACGCCGCCGCCTATGCGCTGATTTCATTCCAGACGGGCTGGTTGAAGGCCAATCATCCGGTGGAGTTCTTCGCTGCCTCGATGAGCCTCGACCTGTCGAACACGGACAAGCTGGCCGTCTTCTATCAGGATGCGCGGCGGTTCGAGGTGCCGGTGCTGGCGCCGGACATCAACCGTTCATCGGCCGACTTTGATGTGGCCTGGGATGAGGACAAGGGTTCGGTGCTTTATGCGCTGGGGGCGATCCGCAACGTGGGTCTTGAGGCCATGAAGCACGTCATCGAGGTGCGCGAGACGGGCGGACGTTTCCCGGACATCTTCGACTTCCTCGAACGGGTGGACCCGCGCAGCGTCAACAAAAGGGCGTTGGAAGGCTTGGCCAAGGCAGGCGCCTTCGACAGCATTCATCCCAATCGCCGCCAACTGGTGGAGCAGGCTGACATTCTGATGGCCTATTGCCAGAGTGTGGCGGCCGAGCGGGCTTCGTCACAGGTGTCGCTGTTCGGCGGCGACCAGGCGCATGCGGGGCGCCCGCGTCTGAAGAATGTCGACCCGTGGGTCGGGCCAGAACGACTGGATCACGAACTGGCCGCCGTTGGCTTCTATCTGTCAGGGCACCCGCTGGACGAGATGACGACAGCGCTGAAACGCAAGCGTGTCACCTTTGTCGCAGAGGCGATTCCGCTGGCTGAATCGGGGCACGAAGCTTTCCAGATGGCGGGCATGGTGCGGCGCAGGCAGGAGCGTGCCAGCGCACGCACCGGAGAGAAGTTCGCCTTTGTCACCTTCTCGGACCCGACTGGCGAATTCGAATGTCTGTTTCCGCCGGAACAGCTTCGCAAATGCCGCGAGGTGTTGGAGCCGGGCGCGTCCGTGATGGTGCGCGTCCGCGCCAAGTCGTCGGACGGGGAGGTGCGGTTCTTCGGTGATGACGCATCACGGATGGACAACCTTCTGGATGACGCCAACATCGGCCTTCGCATCCATGTCTCAGCTCGAACCGCTGACGCTGAGGCGCTGAAAGGTCGGCTGGAACGGGCCCGTTCCGGCGCCATAGGCAAGGGCGGAGAGATATCTCTGATGATCGCCGGCCTAGAGCAGGGGCGGGAGGTCGAGGTTAAATTGCCGGGCCGTTATCGGCTGGATGGCGCCTTGCGGGGTGCGATCAAGTCCGCGCCGGGCGTGGTCATGTTGGAAGACGCATAGGCGGCCTGCAGGCGATCGCTTATGGTCAAGCTGTTGATTTTTCGGAACCTCACGGCTGCGTGATGGGTTTGGTCAGTCCATAGGGAGACTGTTCCAATGAAATATCTCGCCATCGCCAGCGTCGCGTCACTGGCTCTTCTCGCAGCGTGCAATCAGGGTGGAGACAGCGCCCGCCAGAACGCCAGCGAAGCGGTTAACGCCACCCAGGATGCGGCTTCCGGCGTCGTTGGCCAGACCTCAGCCATGACCATGGGCGCCAACACCGTCGACGGCTTCGTCACGGGCATGGGCACGGGCAATATGTACGAGCTGGAATCGGCCCGGATCGCCGCCGCCAAATCGACCAACGCCGACGTGAAGGCGCTAGCCGCGATGATCACCAAGGACCACACCGCTGCTGGCGAGAAACTGGGCGCCGCAGTCGCCACCGCCGGACCGAACGTGGCCACCCCGACGACGCTGGGCGAGCGTCGCAAGGGGCTGATCGACAATCTGAACGCCGCAACGCCCGGCGACTTCGACAAGGTTTATCTGAACCAGCAGGTCGCCGCTCATAATGAAACTCTGACCCTGTTGAACGGTTTCGCCGGCAATACCGACGCGCCGGCTTTGTCGACGCTGGCGCGCGAGTTGGTCGCGCCCGTGACGCTGCATCGCGACCGCGCCCAGGCGCTTCTGGATGCGATGAAATAGGATCACGTCCCACGGCTGGTCGGAGAAAGGCGGTCTCGAAAGAGGCCGCCTTTCTGCTGTGCCCGACACAGCGCTTGCTATTTGGGGCTATCCCGCCTACATGGCCCCCGCATTTCGCAACGCGGGTGAGGCGCGATTCGGGGAGAAATCCCGGCACGCACCATTCCGAGGGTCATCTGACCTTTAATCCCCCGCGCCACGTTTGATCGGAAAAAGGACTAAACGATCATGGCTTTGCCAGAATTCTCGATGCGCACCCTGCTGGAAGCAGGCGCTCACTTCGGTCACCAGACGCACCGCTGGAACCCGAAGATGGACCGCTACATCTTCGGCTCGCGCTCGAACATCCACATCATCGACCTTTCGCAGACGATGCCGCTGTTCCACCAGGCTCTGGTGGCCGTGCGTGAAGTCGCCGCCAAGGGCGGTCGCGTTCTGTTCGTCGGCACCAAGCGCCAGGCCTCGGAGCCGGTTGCTGAAGCCGCCAAGCGCTGCGCCCAGTACTACATGAACAACCGTTGGCTCGGCGGCACGCTGACCAACTGGCGCACCGTTTCGGGCTCGATCGCTCGCCTGCGCGAACTGGAAGGCATCCTTGAGAACGGCGGCGAAGGCCGCGTCAAGAAGGAGCTGCTGACGCTGCAACGCGAGAAGGACAAGCTGGAACTGTCGCTGGGCGGCATCAAGGACATGGGTTCGATCCCGGACATCATGTTCGTGATCGACACCAACAAGGAAGCGATCGCGATCCAGGAAGCCCGCAAGCTGAACATCCCGATCATCGCCATCCTGGACACCAACTCGGACCCGGACGGCATCACCTATCCGGTCCCCGGCAACGATGACGCTGCGCGCGCCATCCAGACCTACTGCGACCTGATCGCCGACGCCGTCCTGGACGGTCTGGCGGCTGGCGCTTCGGCCTCGGGCATTGACCTGGGCGCTTCGGAAGCTCCGGTTGAGCCGATGCTGCGCGAAGCTTCGGCTCCGGTCGCCGCTGAAGCCGCTCCGGCTGGCACGGAAGGCGCTGCTGCTGAGCTGGAAGCGGCTGCTGAACCGGCCGTCGAAGCTGAGAAGGCTGAGGGCTGATCGCCCTACGGCCTTCTTAGGTGCTAGTGCTTAGCGCCAGGAATGAAGGCCGTGCGTTGAACTGACACACGGCCGGGCTAAACCAGCCCGGCCGTTCCCACATCGAAATCCCCCCAAGGAGAAGAACATGGCCGAGATCACTGCCGCCCTCGTGAAGGAACTTCGCGAGCGTTCGGGCGTCGGCATGATGGACTGCAAGAAGGCGCTGGTCGAAAACGACGGCAACATCGAAGCAGCAATCGACTGGCTGCGCGCCAAGGGCCTGTCCAAGGCCGCCAAGAAGGCTGACCGCGTCGCTGCTGAAGGCCTGGTCGCTGTTGCGTCGAAGGAAGACGGCAAGGGCGAAGTCGCCGCCGCCATCGAATTCAACGCTGAAACCGACTTCGTCGCCCGTAACGAGCTGTTCCAGAACGCCGCTAAGTCGTTCGCCCAACTGGGCCTGGAGCACCACACGGTCGAAGCCCTTCACGGCGCTGAGCTGGAAGCCGGCAAGACGGTTCAGGACGAAGTGACGAACATGATCGCCACCATCGGCGAGAACATGCAGCTGCGCCGCGCCGCCCGCCTGTCGGTCGACGAAGGCGTGGTTTCGACCTACGTCCACAACGCTGTTTCGCCGGGCGTCGGCCGCATCGGCGTTCTGGTCGCCCTGCACGGCGAAGGCGACAAGGTCGCCCTGCGCGAGCTGGGCCGCAAGATCGCCATGCACGTCGCCGCCACCGCGCCGCTGTCGCTGAACACCGACGACCTGGACCCTGCCGCCATCGAGAAAGAACGCACCGTTCTGACCGAAAAGGCCAAGGAAGAAGGCCGCCCGGAAAACATGATCGCCAAGATCGTGGAAGGCCAGATCAACAAGTTCCAGAAGGATGTGGTGCTGTCCAAGCAGCCGTTCGTCATGGACCCGGACGTGACCATCGAACAACTGGTCGCCAACTCGGCCAAGGAACTGGGCTCCTCCAACCTGCACCTGGCCGGCTTCGTCCGCCTGGCGCTGGGTGAAGGCGTCGAGAAGGTTGAAGGCCCCGACTTCGCGTCGGAAGTCGCCTCCATGATGGGCGGCAACTAAGCTCCTATCCCCTCATTCGTGAGGGATTTGCATCAGAAGGGCGCGTTCGGCTTTGATGGCCGGCGCGCCCTTCGTCTATAAGAAGTCGCCTGATTCAATGGCGCCGCAGTAAATCGGAACCCCCGCATGCCCGACGCCCCCTCGAACTTCCGCTACAAACGCGTGCTGCTGAAGGTTTCCGGTGAGGTCCTGATGGGCGACCAATCCTTCGGCGTCGACATGGCGACCGTGGATACGGTGGCCAAGGCGGTGGCGCAGGTGGCGGCTGAAGGCGTTGAAATCTGCCTGGTGATCGGCGGCGGCAACATCTTCCGTGGGCTGTCGAAGGCTGCAGCGGGCATGGAGCGCGCCCAGGCCGACTATATGGGCATGCTGGCGACCATCATGAACGCCCTGGCGATGCAGTCGGCGCTGGAGAAGATTGGGGTTTCGACCCGCGTGCAGAGCGCCATTCCGATGGCTGCTATCGCCGAACCCTACATCCGCCGCCGGGCTCTGCGCCATCTGGAGAAGGGGCGTGTGGTTATTTTCGCCGCTGGCGTCGGCGCTCCATTCTTTACGACCGACTCAGGCGCTGCGTTGCGTGCGGCCGAAATGGGATGCGACGCCTTGCTGAAGGGCACCAGCGTGGACGGCGTCTATACCGCCGACCCCAAGAAGGACCCGACCGCCACCCGCTATGAGACCCTGACCTATCAGGAAGTGCTGGCCAAGGACCTGCGCGTTATGGACGCCTCCGCCATCGCCATGATGCGCGACACGGGCATTCCAATCGTGGTCTTCTCGATCCGGGAAGACGATTCACTTCGCCGGACCCTGACGGGCGAAGGCACGTTCACGGTGATCAAGGACGCTGCCTGAGCAGCCCGAGAGACCTGTCAGAGACAAGAGAGACCTAGACGATGGCCAAGCCCGAACTGAAGACCTATCGCGACCGCATGGACAAGTCGGTCACCGCCCTGAAGGAAGAATTCAGCGGCCTGCGCACCGGCCGCGCCAATGCGGGCCTGCTGGAGCCCGTGCGCGTTGAAGCCTATGGATCGGCCTCGCCGCTGACCGCAGTCGCCGCCGTCAGCGTGCCGGAACCGCGCATGATCTCGGTCAACGTCTGGGACAAGTCGATGGTCGTCGCCGTCGAAAAGGCGATCCGCAACGCCAACCTGGGCCTGAACCCCATCGTTGACGGCCAGACATTGCGCATCCCGGTCCCGCCGCTGACCGAAGAGCGCCGCAAGGATCTGGTCAAGCTGGCCGGCAAATACACCGAGCAGCAGAAGATCGCCGTGCGCAACGTCCGTCGCGACGCCAATGATGATTTCAAGAAGGCCGAGAAGGCTGGCGAAATCAGCCAGGACGAGCAGAAAAAACTGGAGACCGATGTCCAGAAAGAGACGGACGCGGCCATCAAACGCATCGACGAAGCCTTGAAGACCAAGGAACAAGAGATCATGCAGGTCTAAGGCGAGCAGGTTTGGGGCGAACCGGCGTGGCGCGGAAGGAAACTCACAACAGATGACGGCCGCGCCTACAGGTACGGAGACCGCAGTGATCGGTGTCGATGGCCCACGCCCGCATGGTCCACGGCATGTCGCGATCATTATGGACGGCAACGGACGCTGGGCGAAGGCGCGCGGCTTGCCGCGTGCGATCGGCCATCGTGAAGGCGTCCAGGCGCTGAAACGCACCATCCAGGCGGCGCCCGATTATGGCATCGAATGCCTGACGGTGTTCGGCTTCTCGACTGAGAACTGGAGCCGCCCGGAGGACGAAGTGTCCGATCTGATGGGCCTGGTTCGCACCTATCTGGCCAGCGACCTTACGCGGCTGGAGAAGGCGGGAGTGCGTCTGCGCATTCTGGGACGTCGTGGAGGCCTGCCGTCCGACATCGTCGCCATCATCGACAAGGCCGAGGCCCAGACGGCGCACAATACGCGGTTCCTGCTGCAGGTCGCCTTCAACTATGGCGGTCGGGCCGATCTGGTGGACGCGGCGCGTCGCCACTCGGAAAAGCTTCTGGCTGGCGAAACGATCGAGCCGATCAGCGAACAGACGTTTGAGATGGGACTGGCGACTGCGGGATCGCCGCCTCTGGACCTGATTGTTCGGACATCCGGCGAGAAACGGCTGTCGAACTTCCTGTTGTGGGAAGCCGCCTATGCCGAACTGGTGTTCCAGGAGGTGCTGTGGCCCGACTATGGTTCCAAGGCCCTCGGCGAGGCGCTGGCGGCGTTTGGCGAGCGTGATCGCCGCTACGGTGGACGAGAAATCGTGTCTGCGCGGGCGGCTGGCTGATGGCGGTGAAGGGGCGTGACATTGCGTTGCGAGCGGCCTCCGCCGTCGTGCTTGCGCCTGCGGCTGTGGCGGCGACCTGGGCGGGGGGCGTCTGGTTCCTTGGCCTGATGGTCGCGGCCTGCATCGTCCTCGCCTTTGAATGGGCGGCGATGAGCGCGCCGCATGCGCGCCGCGTGATGGGCGGAGCTGTTTCATTCGGCGTCGTGGCGGCGGTGATCAGCGCGCACTTCGGCGCCATGTCCGTCGCCTTTATCATGCTGGTGTTCGGCGCGGCGGCGGCGGGCGTCTATGCGCGCAGCCGGGGCCAGCAGGCGCTGGATGCGTCCTACGGCGTTCTTTACCTTGGCTGGCCTGCGGTTCTGCTGATCTGGCTAAGGGCGGTCGACAGCCCGGTTGGCCTGCACTGGACGGTGCTGGTGTTCGCGGTGGCCTGGTCTGCCGATATTCTGGCCTATCTGGCGGGTTCGACCCTGGGTGGACCGAAACTCTGGCCGCGCTTCTCGCCCAACAAGACCTGGTCAGGCTTCATCGGCGGTCTGGTCGCAGGGACGATTGCAGGCGCGGTCATGACGGCCTGGGTCGATTTGGGGCGTCTGACGATCTTCTGGGGCGCCGCGCTGGGGCTTGCCGCCGCGCTGGCGACGATGGGCGGAGATCTGTGGGAATCGGCGCTGAAGCGACGGTTCGGCGTCAAGGACGCAGGCAACACCATCCCTGGTCACGGCGGATTGCTGGATCGGGTCGATGGGCTGATGTTCGCAGTCGTTGTCGTGGCGGCCGGCCGCCTTGTCGTGCTGATGCTTGAGCGCGCGGCATGATCCGTCGCCGCGTTACGGTTTTGGGTTCGACGGGGTCCGTCGGATCATCGACGCTGGATCTGATGGAGCAGGCGGAGGCGACGGGCACGGGCGCTTTCGAGGTCGAGGCGCTGACGGGCGGCGCCAACATCGGACGTCTGGCCGAACAGGCGAAACGCTGGAAGCCAAGGCTGGCGGTCACGGCCGACCCGGCTAGACTGAACGATTTGCGCGACGCCTTGGCGGGAACCGGGATTGAAACGGCGGCGGGCGAGGGTGCTATCGTCGAGGCGGCGACGCGTCCCAGCGATTGGATCATGGCGTCCATAGTCGGCGCTGCGGGTCTGAAATCGGCCTGGGCGGCGGCGAACACCGGGGCGATCCTGGCGCTGGCGAACAAGGAAAGCCTGGTCTGCTGCGGCCCGGCGCTGATCGAGCGCGTCGGACGGGCAGGGGGCAAGTTGATCCCTGTTGATTCCGAACACTCTGCTATTTTTCAGGTCTTCCCCGCTGAAGCGCCGGAACGCGTGTCAAAACTGGTCCTGACGGCGTCAGGCGGTCCTTTCCGTCAGGTTTCGCGTGAGCGGATGGCGTCGGCGACGCCGGAACAGGCCGTCGCACACCCGAACTGGAGCATGGGCGCCAAGATTTCGGTCGATAGCGCCACCATGGCCAACAAGGGCCTGGAGATGATTGAGGCGGCCTATTTGTTCGGCATATCCGAGGATCGGATCGACGTTGTGGTCCACCCGGAATCAATCATCCACAGCCTTGTGGAATATGTGGATGGATCGACGTTGGCCCAGATGGGAGCGCCAGACATGCGCACGCCCATCGCCTGCGCCCTGGCCTGGCCTGAGCGGATCGCCTGGCCCGCGCCCAGGCTGGACCTGCCCGCGCTGGGACGATTGACGTTCGAGGCGCCGGATGTGGAGCGTTTCCCGGCGCTGGATCTGGCGCGTCAGGCCTTGAAATCCGGTGGCGCGGCGCCTGCGGTTTTCAACGCCGCCAACGAAGTGGCCGCCTTCGCCTTCCTTGACCGCAAGCTGGCGTTTCTCAATATTGCCGCAGTCGTCGCCGAAACCCTTGAACGTGCGACAAAAGCGGGGATGGTCTTCGGCTCTGGAGATGCCTGCGGTGCGGCCCTGTCGGTCGACGCCGAGGCGCGTCAGATGGCCCGGTCCATCATCGCCGGACTTGCGAATGCGGCCTGATCGGCCGGGGGAGACGATTTTCGAATGCTAGGCGCCCTGGGTCAGGTTCTGATCTACATTGTACCATTCCTGTTGGTGCTGACGTTCATCGTCACCATCCATGAACTGGGGCATTTCCTGGTGGCCCGCGCCTTTGGCGTGAAGGTCGACCGTTTTGCTGTCGGCTTCGGCAAGGCGATCTTCAGCCGCGTGGATCGCCACGGCATAGAATGGCGTCTGGGTTGGATCCCGGCTGGCGGCTATGTGAAATTCTCCGGCGATCTGGATGCAGCCAGCGTGCCGGATCAGGCCGGTCTGGCGGAACTGCGCCAGCGTCTGATCGCCGAGAAAGGGCCGGGCGCCGAGCGCGACTATTTTCATTTCAAGCCGGTGTGGCAGCGTGCGCTGATCACGGTGGCGGGGCCGGTCGCCAACTTCATCCTGGCCATCGTCATCTTCGCCGCCACCTTCATGGTGCTGGGTGATGTGATCATGCCTGCGCGCGTGGCCCAGGTTCAGGAAGGATCGCCCGCAGCGATTGCAGGCTTCCAGCCTGGCGACCTGATTACCGGCGTGAACGGACGCACGATCCAGAGTGGATCCGACGTGACCCAGACCGTGATGCTAAGCGCCGGTGATCCGGTCCGTTTCACAGTCGAACGCGGTGCGCAGACGCTGGAACTTGTTGCGACGCCCGAACGTCGCACGGAAGATGACGCCGTCGCAGGCCGCATAAAGGTCGCCCGGATCGGTCTCGGTCTTGGCGCCAGCCGCGCCGACATCCGGTATATCCGTTATGGACCTGTTGAAGCGGTCGGCGCCGGGGTTCGCCAGGTCGGCAGCGTTCTGAACTCGACCCTGACCTATCTGGGACGCATGGTGACCGGGCGCGAATCCGGCGACCAGTTCAGTGGTCCGCTGGGAATCGCCAAGGTCAGCGGCTCTCTGACCAACGAAGTCGTCAAGGCCAGCCCCGATCCCAAGGCGGCTGCAATCAACCTTTCTCTGACTCTTGTTCGACTTGCCGCCATACTTTCGATCGGAATCGGCTTTCTAAATCTATTGCCCATCCCTGTGCTGGACGGCGGCCATCTGCTTTTCTACGGCTATGAAGCCGTGGCGCGCAGACCGGTGTCGGCACGGTATCAGGAGATTGGCTATCGCGCAGGCCTTGCGCTTCTGGCGGGATTTATGTTGTTCGCGACGTGGAACGACCTACAGAAGCTCAACATCTTTCAATTCCTCGGCGGGCTCGTCTCGTGAGCCGACGCCAGCCCCCGATGGTTTCCCGAATGAACGACATGACCTCTCGCGCCGCAACCCGAATGGGCGCCCGCTCCAGCCTTCTGGCTTTGACCATCGCCGCAGGCCTGGGCGCACCGGCTTTCGCCCAGTCTGCACCTGCCCAGCCTGCGCCTGCGCAGCCCGCCCCCGCACAGGCCGCGCCTGCTGACGGCGCGACGCCCACCGTTCAGATGGCGGCGCCGACAGGCGTTCAGATCAACCGGATCGTCGTTCAGGGCGCGCAACGCATCGATCAGACGACGGTCCTGTCCTATCTGCCGATCCGTCCGGGTGACACCGTCGACGCAGGTGTGCTCGACGTCGCGGTTCGCACCCTGTCACGCACAGGGCTGTTCGCCGACGTGCAATTGGGTGTTCAGAACGGTGATCTGGTCGTGCAGATCGTCGAGAACCCGATCATCAACCAAGTTGTGTTCGAGGGTAACAAAGCGCTTTCCCTGGATAAGCTGACCAAGGAAGTGACGTTGAGCCCGCGCGGCATCTATACGCGCGCCAAGGTTCAGGAAGACGTCGGCGCCATCGTCGAACTGTATCGCCTGCAAGGCCGTATCTCGGCGACCGTGACGCCCAAGCTGGTCCAGTTGGAGCAGAACCGCGTCGATGTGATCTTCGAAATTAACGAAGGCCCGCAAACTGGCATCAGCGCCATCAACATCCTGGGCAACCACGCCTATTCCGACCGCGATGTGCGCGGCGTGATGGTGACCCAGCGCACCCAATGGTGGAAATTCTTCTCCAGCAACGACAACTTCGACCCGAACCGTCTGGAGTATGATCAGGAGCAACTGCGGAAATTCTATACGAACCGCGGTTATTACGACTTCCGCATCGTGTCCTCGGTCGCCGAGCTGCAGCCGGACAACCAAGCGTTCCAACTGACGCTTACTCTGGACGAAGGTCACAAATACACCTTTGGTGAGGTGAAGGTCGTCACTGAGAATGATCGCCTGAACGCCGCCTTCCTGGAGCGTCTGATCCCGATCCGTTCGGGCGCCTTGTACGAAAGCGACAAGATCGAGAGCGCAGTCGACGCCCTGACCTTCGCGGCCGGTTCCGCCGGTTACGCCTTTGTCGATATCAACCCGACCTATCGCGCCAACCCCGAAACGGACAAGGTCGACGTCACCTTCAACGTGTCGGAAGGCCAGCGCGTTTACATCGACCGCATCAATGTGGTCGGCAACACCCGCACCATCGATCCGGTCATCCGTCGCGAACTGATGCTGACGGAAGGCGACGCCTTTAACCGCGCCCTGATGGAGCGTTCGCGCAATAACCTGCGTGCGCTGGGCTTCTTTAAGGACGTGACGATCCAGGAAGAGCGCGGCAGTGCGCCCGACCGCTCGGTCATCAATGTCGCCGTGCAGGAACAGCCGACTGGCGAACTATCTGTCGGCGCAGGCTTCAGCTCGGTCGATTCCTTCACGGTCAACTTGGGCATCTCGGAGCGGAACTTCCGTGGACGTGGCCAGAACGTCGTGTCGCGCCTGGAATGGGGTTCGCTGCGCCAGCAGATCGACTTCCGCTTCACCGAGCCCAAGTTCCTGGGCCGTGACCTGCGCGCAGGCTTCGACCTGTTCCACTCGCGCTACGACCTCAGCAAATACTCGTCGTATGATTACCGCTCGACCGGCGGCGGCGTGCGTCTGTCCTATCCGCTGAACGGCAATATGCTGCTTAGCACTCGCTACTTCCTGAAGAGCGACGAGATCATCGTGCCGTTTAATTACTGCGGCACTGCAGGTCTTGGTTCGTCGGCCCTGTGCGATCAGATCGGCAGCTATCTGAACTCGTCGGCGGGCTATACGCTGCAAGTCAACTATACGAACGATCCGGTTCGCCCGACTCGCGGATGGGCGGGTTCGCTCCGTCAGGATTTCGCGGGCATCGGCGGCGACGTGAACTACGTCAAGACTGAAGCTGACGCCTCCTGGTACTATGGCATCACGCCAAAATGGGTCGTGAGCGTCATGGGGCAAGCGGGTTATGTCACCGGCTGGAACGGTGATCCAATCCGCATCAATGACCGCTTCTTCAAGGGCGGAAACAGCTTCCGCGGCTTTGAAACGGCGGGCATGGGGCCGCGCGATCTGACCACGCGCGACGCGTTGGGCGGCAACTTCTACGCCATCGGCACGGTCGAAGTGACCCTGCCGAACTATCTGCCCGAGCAGTACGGCATCAAGACCTCGCTCTTCGCTGATGTAGGCACGCTGGGCGGACTGGATGACCGCTACAAGCTGACCTCGACGGGAACGACCAACGCGAATATCGTCGATGAAATGTCGCTGCGCGCCTCGGCTGGCGTCAGCATCCACTGGAAGTCGCCGATGGGACCAATCCGGTTCGACATTTCCAAGGTCCTGTCCAAGGAAGACTACGACAAGACCGAATCCTTCCGCTTCTCGACCTCTACTCAGTTCTAAACCGCGGCGAAAACCGTCCGCACGAGGGTACAATGAAAGCTCTGATCATCGCCGCTACGGCTGCGGCTTCGCTTGTCGCCACCGCCGCATCCGCCCAGCAGGCTCCGGCCGGACCGCAAAACCCCGGCCCCGTGATCCCTGGCGTCTGCACCTATTACAACGCACGCCTGCTGGCGCAGTCGTCTGCCGGCCAAGCTGTCGAAGCCCGCATGCAGCAACTGGCTCAGGAAGTTCAGGGCGAACTCCAGCCCTACGCCACGACGATCCAAACCGAAGCGACGGCTCTGCAAACCGGCGGCGCAAGCATTCCGGCGGACCAAATGCAACAACGTCGCCAGGCCCTGCAGCAGCGTGCTCAGGAAGCCCAGCAACTGGAAGGCACGCGCGAGAACGAACTGCGCTACACTCTGGGCACGCAACGCCAGAAGATCACTGAGGCCGTCTCGCCGATCCTGACCGCCCTGTACCAGGAGAAGGGCTGCGGCTTGCTGCTGGACCGTGAAAGCGTCTTCATGATGAACCCGGCCATGGACCTGACTGATGTCGCCATCCAGCGTCTGAACGCGGCCCTGCCGACCCTGACGTTCAACCGTATGCCGGTGCCGGCTCAGTAAGCCTCTGGCTTCTGAAAAGGATATCATGCCCGATACTCGCTTCTTTCAAACCCTGCCGTCCCTGACCGTCGCTGAACTGGCGGCGCAGATCGGTGGCGAGGTCGAAAGGGGCGGGGAGCGGGCCATCGCTTCAGTCGCGCCTCTGTCCTCTGCGGACAGAGGCGCGATTGCATTCCTGGGTGATCGTAAATTCGCCGCTGCGCTGGGCCAGACTCAGGCGGGATGCGTAATCGTGCCACCAGAAGCGGTCGAAGCCGCGCCAGCCGATGCGTCTGTGATCGTGTCGCGCACGCCTCAGGCATCTTGGGCCAAGGCGTCGCTATTGTTGCACCGTGTTATTGCGCTGGATGCGGCAATCACCGCGCAAGAAGCAGTTGAAGACGACAGCGTCGTCATCGAGCCGGGCGTCGTGCTTGGCCAAGGTGTCCGTATTGGGCGCGGCACGCGGATCTGCGCCAATACGGTGATCGGACCGGGCGTCCAGATCGGCCGCGACTGCGTGATCGGCTCCAACGTCACCGTAGGTTTCGCCCTGATCGGGGATCGGGTGAAGCTGTATGCGGGCGCCCGCATCGGTGAAGCAGGCTTCGGAGCCACTGGCACGGCTGCCGGCGTCATGGATATTCCGCAGCTTGGCCGCGTCATTCTGCAAGACGGCGTCACGGTCGGCGCCAACAGTTGCATCGACCGCGGCGCCTATGACGACACGGTCATCGGCGAGAACACCAAGATCGATAATCTGGTCATGGTGGGCCACAACTGCATTATCGGCCGAAACTGCCTGCTGGTCGCCAACACCGGGATTTCAGGTTCTGTGACAGTTGGCGACAACGTCATATTCGGCGGCAAGGCCGGAATCGGCGACCACATCACCATTGGTGAAGGTGCGCGTGTCGCGGCGGGCGCCGGCGTGCTGGCCGACATTCCGGCGGGTGAGACCTGGTCTGGTTATCCCGCGCGTCCAATCCGTCAGTTCTTGCGCGAAACCGTCTGGCTCGCCAAACAGGCCTCTGCAAAGAAGGCTCCAAAGGAATCATAGGGATGAGTGACGACGGCAAGATCGACTACGCCGAGGTTATGCGGCGGCTGCCGCATCGCTATCCTTTCCTGCTGGTGGACAAGGCGGAAGAGTTCACGCCCGCGACCTCAATCGTCGGCATCAAGAACGTCACGCACAACGAACCGTTCTTCCCCGGTCACTTCCCGATCGACCCAGTCATGCCGGGCGTCCTGATCGTCGAAGCCATGGCCCAGACCGGCGCACTTCTGATGTCCAAGACGCTGGACGTTGCGGTGGCCGACAAGGTCATCATGTTCATGTCCATCGACGGCGTTCGCTTCCGCAAGCCCGCGCGTCCGGGCGACCAACTGCGCATGGAGGTCAAGGTGATCCGTGCGCGCGGCGACGCCTACAAGTTCCGGGGGGAAACCTTCATCGACGGCAAACTGGCCGCCGAAGCCGAGTTCATGGCCATGGTCGTGACCGTGCCGGAGCCCGCGGCCTGATGACTATCCACCCGACCGCCATCATCGACGCCTCCGCCCGTCTTGCCGACGGGGTCGTTGTCGGACCGTGGAGCACGGTCGGGCCAAATGTCGTCCTGTCCAGCGGCGTGCGGCTGGTCAGCCATGTGGTGGTGCAGCAGGACACCACTGTCGGCGAAGGCACTGTCATCCATCCGTTCGCTGTCATCGGCGGTGATCCGCAGCACAATGGCTACAAGGGCGAGCCGGTGCGCTTGGAGGTCGGCGCCAATAACCAGATCCGCGACCACTGCACCTTCAATCGGGGCACGCCGCAAGGAACCGGGGTGACGGTGATCGGCTCGAACAATCTGTTCATGACCGGCGCCCACGTCGGACATGACTGCGTGGTCGGCGACAATGTCGTCATGGCCAATAACGCCACACTGGGCGGCCATGCTCATATCGGCGACAAGGTCTTCCTGGGCGGTCTTTGCGCCGTTCATCAGAATGGCCGTGTGGGGCAGGGTGCGATCATTGGCGGTCTGGCCGCTGTGACCCGCGACGTCATCCCCTATGGCTCGGCCTGGGGCAATCATGCCCGTCTGCGCGGACTGAACCTGATCGGTCTGAAGCGCAAAGGCTATGGCAAGGATCAGGTGCGTCGACTGCTGGCCGCCTATCGCGACCTGTTCGAAGGTCAGGGCGAGTTCGCAGGTCGAATCGACGGCGTGGCGACGGCCTATGCCGACCTGCCCGAGATCGTGGAGATTATCGCCTTCATCCGCGACGGCGGTCGGCGTCCGCTGTGCCTGCCGAACGCGGAATGAACGTTAGCGGAAAGCTGGGCCTGATTGCCGGTGGCGGCGATTTGCCGGCTGCGGTTGCCGCAAGGTGCGATGCAGAAGGTCGCGAGGTGTTCGTGGTGCGGTTGGCGGGGTTCGCCGATCCACACCTTGTGCGTTGGCCCGGGGCTGAGTTCGGCATGGCGCAAATCGGGGCCATTCTGAAGGTTCTGAAGTCGGAAGGTTGCGCCGCTGTCTGTCTGGCAGGCATTGTCAATCGTCCTGATTTCAAGACACTGAAGCCAGATCTTAAGGGTGCGTCTCTGTTGCCGGGCATAATTGCTGCGGCGACCAAAGGCGATGACGCCTTGTTGCGCAAGATTCTGTCGGTGTTCGAGGCTGAGGGTTTCGCCGTCGAAGGCGCGGATGACATTCTGGGCGGCGAGACCCTGCCGGACGGCCCCTTGGGGCATGTCAGCCCGACACCCGAGCAGCTATCCGACCTGAAGAAGGCTCTTCATGTAGCTGAAAAATCAGGTGAACTTGATATAGGTCAGGGGGCTGTTGTCGTCGACGGTCTGGTGTTGGCTGTTGAAGCTCAGGAGGGCACGGACGCCATGCTGTCGCGCGTGGCTGGCCTGCCTGCAGACCTGCGCGGTTCTGCAGTTGAACAGAAAGGCGCGCTGGGCAAGGCGCCAAAGCCGATCCAGGACCTGCGTGTGGATATGCCGGTGATCGGCGCCCGCACTGTGGAACTTGCGGCGGCGGCTGGTCTCGCGGGCATCGGCGGCGTCTCTGGGCGTCTGATCCTGATCGACCGCAACGCCATCATTGAGGCGGCAGACCGTCTCGGACTTTTTGTATGGGGCGAAGTGCGATGAGCCGTCCTTTGAAGGTGATGCTGGTCGCAGGCGAGGCGTCTGGCGATGCGCTGGGCGCAGGGCTGGCAAAAGCCTTGAGATCGCATCTGGGACCGGACGTCGCTTTCGTCGGCGTCGGCGGCCCCAGGATGGCGGAACAGGGCGTCGTCAGCCCGTTCGATATCGCTGAACTGTCCATCCTGGGTTGGATCGAGGGCCTGCGCGCCTATGGTAAGGTCAAGGCGCGCGTCGCGGAGACGGCGGCTCTGGCCGCGCGGGAAAAGCCTGACGCCGTGATCCTGATCGACAGCTGGGGCTTCACCATCAGGGTGGCCAAGGCGATCCGGGCGGCGCAACCCAATGTGCCGCTGATCAAATATGTCGGGCCTCAGGTCTGGGCGTCGCGGCCGGGACGGGCGAAGACATTGGCCGGCGCCGTGGATCACCTGTTGGCCCTCTACAGGTTTGACGCTCCCTGGTTTGAACGGGAAGGCCTGCCGACGACAGTTGTCGGGTCATCCGCGCTCCATGTCGATATGAGCCATGCAGACGGCGCGGCGTTTCGAACGCGGCGCGGTGTTGCGCCTGAGGCGTCGATGCTGCTGGTCCTGCCAGGCAGCCGCCCCAGTGAAATCAAACGCATGACGCCAGTTTTTGAGGCGACCATCGCAAGACTGAAGGCCGCCAATCCTGCTTTGGAAGTCGCTGTGGTTACGGCAGGAACCGTGGCGCAGGACGTCGCCGCGCGCGTCGCCGCCTGGCCTTTCCGAGTTCATCTGGTGGATGAGGCGGAAAAATACGACGCCATGCAGGCAGCCAATGCGGCGCTGGCGACGAGCGGCACGGTTTCGACTGAACTGGCGCTGGCGGGCGCGCCAATGGTGATCGCTTATCGGCTTGATGGCCTCAGCTATCTACTGATGAAGCGGTTGGTGACAGCCAAGCATATCACCCTGTTCAACATCGCAGCGGACCGTCGGATCGCGCCTGAGTTCATTCAGGACGAGGCGACGCCTGATGCATTGGCGAAGGCGGTTGGCAGACTGCTGAACGACCCTGCTGCGGCTGCGGAACAGGCGGCGGCCCAGATGGCGGCGCTGGACCTGATGGGGCGCGGGGGGCCTGACCCGTCTGAGTTAGCGGCAGACGCCGTGCTGCGGGTGATTGCCGCCAAGGCGCAGGTGGCGCGAGGCTGACAATGGCGCGGTTGCTCAGTCCACGACGGGCTTCTGAAGTCCGAGCGGCTCTGCAGATGGCGGTTGGGGCGACTGTGTCCCTCTATCTGGCGACGTTTCTGCAACTGCCGCACCCGTACTGGAGCGTGATCTCCACCATTGTCGTCATTCAGGCCAGCATCGGCGGCGGTGTGCTGACCGTGGCGCGTGACCGGGCGCTGGGCACCGTAACAGGGGCATTCGTCGGGGCGGCGGTGGCATTCGTCAGGCCTGCGGGCATGGAGGGTCTGGCCGGAGCCATAGCCGTATCGACGGCGGCTCTGGCCTTTCTCGGCGCCGGGCGGCCCTGGCTGAAGATCGCGCCTGTGACGGCGGCCATCGTGATCGCTGGCGGCAGTGGAGCCGATGGTCCGGCGTCATTGGCTCTGGATCGCGTAATGGAGATCCTGGTCGGCAGCGGCGTCGGCGTGGTGTCCATTCTTGCGCTGTTCCCGAGACATGCCCGCCAGCATTTCCGGCTCCAGGCGCGAGACGCAGCAGGTGAAGCGGCGACGCTTCTCGCGCTCGTGCTCAAAGGCGAGGAACAGGACAGGGTCGAAATCCGCAAACGCCATGCCGATCTGAAGCGGCGGTTGGACAAGCTGGAGACGGCGGCCAAGAACGTGATCGATCTGCCTGGGCCGCAGCGTGAAACCGCCGACCGGGCGGCGCTGGCGCGGGCATTCTGGCGGGTTAGAAGCGATATCGTGATCCTAGGGCGCGGCTTTCAAGCGGATGGCGCGTCTGGACGGCTCGGCCCCTGGTCCAAGGACGCCTATCGGGCCGTTGAACGGTTGGAGGCGTTGTCGGTCGGGAAATCGACCGACCCGATGGGACCATTGGACGCCACCCTGGCTCTGTCGGTGGCGGTTGAGGGTGATGACATGGTCCTGGGCGCAGCGGCCATCGGGCTGGCGCACATGCACCGGGACCTGGATGACCTCGCTGAGCGCTTCAAGGATCTGCGACTGATGTAAACGGCGCTGCATGACGCGCAAAGAAAAACGCCGGGGCTTTCACCCCGGCGTTCTGCATTTCTGACCCTGGCGGGTTGATCAGCCGCGCTGATCGATGGCCACATAGTCGCGCTCGGTCGGGCCGGTGTACAGCTGACGCGGGCGGCCGATCTTTTGCGACGGATCCGCCATCATTTCCTGCCACTGAGCGATCCAGCCCACGGTGCGGGCCAGGGCGAACAGGACGGTGAACATGGTAGTCGGGAAGCCCATCGCCGACAGGGTGATGCCCGAGTAGAAGTCGACGTTCGGGAACAGCTTGCGCGAGGTGAAGTATTCGTCCGACAGGGCGACCTTCTCCAACTCCTTGGCCACCAGGAACAGCGGATCGTTCTCGCGACCCGTGGCGGCCAGCACTTCATAGGCCGACTGCTGCATGACTTTGGCGCGCGGGTCGTAGTTCTTATAGACGCGGTGTCCGAAGCCCATCAGCTTGAACTTGCGATCCTTAACGCCCTGGATGAACTCAGGAATCTTATCGGGCGTGCCGATTTCCTTGAGCATGTTCAGCGCCTCTTCGTTGGCGCCGCCGTGCGACGGACCCCACAGGCAGGCAATGCCGGCGGCGATACAGGCGAACGGGTTGGCGCCCGACGAACCGGCCAGACGAACGGTCGAGGTCGAGGCGTTCTGTTCGTGGTCGGCGTGCAGGGTGAAGATGCGGTCCATGGCGCGAACCAAGGCGGGATCGACGTGGTAGTCCTCGGCCGGTACGGCGAAGCACATGCGCAGGAAGTTCTCGGCGTACGACAGATCGTTGCGCGGCGAGATGAAGGGCTGGCCGACGTGGTATTTGTAGGCGCGGGCGGCGATGGTCGGCATTTTGGCGATCAGTCGGATGGCCGAGATGTCGCGTTGCACCGGATCATGGATGTCCAGGCTGTCGTGATAGAAGGCCGACAGGGCGCCGACCGTGCCAACCATGATCGACATCGGGTGGGCGTCGCGGCGGAAGCCCTCGAAGAAGCGGTCAAACTGCGCGTGCAGCATCGTGTGGGTGGTGATGCTGTTTTCGAACTTCTCGAACTGTGCGGCGGTCGGCAGTTCGCCGTGCAGCAGCAGGTGGCAAACTTCCAGGAAGTTCGATTTCGACGCCAACTGGTCGATGGGATAGCCGCGGTGCAGCAGCACGCCAGCGTCGCCGTCGATATAGGTCAGGGCCGATTCGCAGGCCGCCGTCGACGTGAAGCCTGGATCGAAGGTGAAAGCGCCCGTACCCGCATAAAGCTTGCGGATGTCGATGACGTCCGGGCCGGTGGAGCCCGAAAGGACCGGAAGCTCGATGGTCTTGTCCTCGAAGGACAGGGTCGCCGAGCCGGCGGTTTTGGCTTGTTCAGTCATGAATGCCCCTTTGCATCATACGTCCAGGCGCGGGGAGGCGTCGGGCGCTTTATTGGTTTGTGCGTGATCACTTAGTCTGTTGCAGCGCATCATCCAAGCGTCCGAGACTTTCGTCGCGGCCAAGAGCGGATAAAGTTCTTGCGATATCAGGCGAAGTTGCCCCTGCGGTAAGAGCCGAGCGCGTGGCTGGCCCGATTTTTCCGAAGCCGACATTCTCGGATTCGGCGAAATCCTTGAGTTCGGCTTCAAGTGCAAAAACGTCCCACGACTGGAACAACGCCAGACGATCACGCAAACGCCCCAGCCGCTCCAGCGTCTCGCCCGACAACAGGCTGCGCGCCTTGTCGTCCAGCGTCAGCGGGCGGGCTTTGAGAACGAATTCCGTCTGATCCGCCAGTTCCAACACCGTCTTGGCGCGATCCTTCACGAATGGCATGGCGCGCTGCAGCTTGGCTTCGTCGTTTTCGACGATTTCACGGCCGCGTTGCAGGTGGGCGTCCAAGGTCAATTTTGCCAGACGCTCGTCATCCGCCAGCCTGAGCCAGTGGGCGTTGACGTGCGCCAGCTTATCGAAATCCAATCGGGCAGGCGATTTGCCGATGCCGGCGAAATCGAACCATTCGACCGCCTGAGCGTCGTTGAACAACTCGTTGTCGCCGTGCGCCCATCCCAGACGCGCCAGATAATTGCGCATAGCCTCAGGCAAATAGCCCATCTCGGCATATTCATGAACCGCCTGTGCGCCGTGACGCTTGGACAGCTTGGCGCCGTCCGGGCCGTGAATCAGCGGGATATGTGCGAAACCGGGCCGAACCCAGCCCAAGGCGTCATAGATCAGACTCTGGCGGGCGGCGTTATTCAGGTGGTCATCGCCGCGAATGACGTGGGTTACGCCCATGTCGTGGTCATCAACGACAACCGCCAGATTATAGGTCGGCGCACCGTCTGAGCGCAGCAGGACCAGATCGTCCAGGTCATTCGTCGACCAACTGACCTCGCCCTGCACCTCGTCAGCGACAGTGACTGTCGCAGCCTGCGGCCTGCGGAAGCGCACGACGTGGGGCAGGGCCAGATCGTCAACCGTCGGCTCGCGGTCGCGCCAGGGTGATTCGAAGGTGCGTTTCTCGGCCTTGGCCTCATCGCGCAGGCGACCCGTCTCCTCGGCGGAGGTGAAGTCGCGATAGGCGTGGCCGGTCTCCAACAACTGGTCGACCACTTCGCGGTGCCGATCGGCGCGGCTGAACTGGAAGACCGGTTCTTCGTCCGCGAACAGCTCAAGCCAGCTCAGGCCGTCGAAGATCGCCTTCACGGCCTCCTCGGTCGACCGTTCCCTGTCGGTGTCCTCGACACGGATCAGGAAACGTCCAGCGTGTCTCTTGGCGTACAGCCAGTTGAATAATGCTGTTCTCGCACCGCCAATATGGAGATAGCCTGTCGGCGAGGGGGCGAAGCGGGTGACAACTGTCGAGGAAGGTGAGGTCATTGGGGGAGGGTCCGTAAGCGACGCCCTTATACGCCCCGATGCGGCAAATCCCAGCCCCGCCGTACGATTGCGCGTTTGGTTGCGTCATCAAATCGAAGCCCAGGCGCTACGCTGGCGTTTATGGGGACCCGTCGCCTTCGGGGGCGGCAGCGGAATCTATTTTTCGCTGCGGAGTGAACCTGCGCTTTGGCATTTGGTCCTGCTGACCGGAGCAGCCATCGCAATATGGTTTGCTGTCCGTCGGCGTGGATGGTCACGACAGTTCACATGGCCGCTTATGATCTTGGCTTGTGTGTGCGCGGGCGTCATGGCGGCCAAGCTGCGCACGGACATGGTGTCCGCGCCCATAGCACCCGCCCTCAGTCGCCCCACCTCCATTGAGGCCTGGGTTATTGATGTCGACAGTCCAGGGCAGCGCGGGGCCCGCGTCGTTATCGCACCCGTCTGGATCCGCGGTGTCGCACCTGAGGACACGCCCGTGCGTCTTCGCGCCACCGTGCGCGGAGAACCGCCACGACCGGGCGAAGCAATCCGTCTGTTCGCCATTCTCAATCCGCCGCCTGCGCCCGCCAGTCCCGGCGCCTATGATTTTGGGCGTAACGCCTTCTTCCAGGGCATGGGAGGCGTGGCGTTCGGGCTGGGGGAAACGCGCCGCATCGAACTGCCGCCCCCTTCCTGGCGACTGCGGCTCGAGATGGCGGTGAATGGCGCGCGTTACGGTCTGTCAGAGCGTATCGTTGCGCGGTTGGGGCAAAGAACAGGCGGCATCGCCGCAGCTATGACCACCAGCCATGAAACCTGGATCAGTCAGGAAGACATCGACATCATGCGGGACTCCGGTCTCGCGCACATCCTGTCTGTGTCCGGCCTGCACATGGCCATCGTGGGCGGTTTCGTCTTCTTTGCAGTTCGATTGTTTGTAGCGGCCGTACCCTGGCTGGCTTTACGGGCGCCGGGCAAGAAGATCGCCGCCGTCGCCGGTTTGATCGCAGTCGGAGCCTATCTGGTTGTGTCGGGGGCGCCTGCACCGGCCGAGCGCGCCGCAGTCACCGCCTCCATCGCCTTTCTGGCCATACTGCTGAACCGACAGGCGGTGACCATGCATGGTCTGGCTGTCGCGGCCTTTATTGTGCTGCTGCTTCAGCCGGAAGCGGTCGTCACACCCGGCTTTCAGATGTCGTTCGCCGCCACGGCAGCCCTGGTGGCTCTGGTCGAGGCCTGGCCTAAGCGAACCCGAGAAATATCCGTGCCCTGGCCCATCTCGGCTGTTCAGCGGTTTTGCGGCTGGCTGTTTGCAGCGGTCGCCGCCAGTCTGGTTGCAGGTATGGCGACAGGACCGTTCGCCATGCAGCACTTCAACCGCACAGCCGTGTACGGGCTGCTGGCCAATCTGGGCACGTCCCCGGTCGCCGATTTCATTTTAATGCCTGCGCTGGCGTTAGGGGCGGCACTGGAGCCTTTGGGACTGGGTGGGCCTTTCCTGATCGTGGCTGGGTGGGGCGTCGACATCATGTTGGCCATCGGCAGTTGGACGGCGGGATTGCCCGGCGCCGTGCAGACGATACCCAGCGCACCTGACTATGTGCTGCCGATCGCCTTTCTGGGGATTCTCTTTATCTGCCTGTGGCGGGGGCGGCTGAGGTGGCTGGGTCTGCCGTTTGCGGCGGCGGTGATGATCTGGCCGCGTGCGCCCGTACCTGAATTATGGATCGGTGATGGAGGTACGAACGCGGCCTTCCACCGTGGCGCTGAAGCGATTGTCGTCAGACCGGGCGTGCGTGAATTCGCGGTCAATCTGTGGTCCCGCCGACGCGGGTTGGAGATGGTCGGGCGGGATTTAGACGGCTGGTCGTGTGACCGCTTTTCGTGCCGCCCGGATACGCCGGATGCTGGTCCCATCGCTCTGTGGTGGGGTAATCGGGCGCCGAATACGGATCAGATCAACGCCCTGTGCCTGTCAGCCTCGGTTGTTAGTATTCGCGCGACGGTCTCAGACCTGCCCGCGTCCTGTCAGGACCGTTTAATACTGGACGGCTTGGACTATGCGCGCGGGGGCGCCGTTGAGTTGTGGCGGATTGATCATGAAAACGGCCCGCACTGGCGGGCCGTCTGGACGTCGGATGTAAGAGGCGACAGGCCTTGGTCTCGTCAGCCCAATCCTGATGTCAGTGATAGCGCCGCATAAGGCCGACAAGCTTACCCTGCACCTCGACCTGATCGGGGCCAAAGATGCGGGTCTCGTAGTTGCGGTTGGCAGGCTCCAGGGCGATAGAGGCCCCTTTGCGGCGCAGGCGTTTCAGAGTGGCTTCCTCGCCTTCGACCAAGGCCACGACGATCTCACCATTGTTGGCGGTGTCGCCGCGGCGGATTACAACCAGATCGCCATTCAGGATGCCTGCCTCGATCATCGAGTCGCCTTCGATCTCAAGCAGATAGTGGTCGCCCTTGCCCAGCATGGATTCTGGAACCGGCAGACGTTCCTGCTCATGCTGGATGGCGGCGATCGGTGTGCCTGCAGCGATCTTGCCCAACAGGGGCAGTTCGCGCGTGTCGTTTGCCGCAGCTGCGGCGACCGCCGGTCGAGGCGCGTTAGCGCCGCCTTCAATGACATCAGGCTTGAAACCAGCCCGTCCACGGGGCGCACCCGCCGTGGCCTGTTCCGGCAGTTTGGTGACTTCCAGTGCGCGGGCACGGTGCGCCAAACGGCGGATGAAGCCGCGCTCCTCCAGCGCCGTGATCAGGCGGTGAATGCCCGATTTGGACGCCAGATCCAGCGCTTCCTTCATCTCATCGAACGAAGGGGAGACGCCAGTCTCCTGAATCCGTTCGTGAATGAACATCAGCAGTTCGTGCTGCTTACGCGTGAGCATCGCCGGGCCCTCATGCGCCCATCCCTCGAATCGGAACGGGCCGTGAACATTGACGATGTTCTGTAAGTGTTCCGTCCTAATGTCAACTTAACGGTGTCGTTGCACCGCGTGACAAACAGGGATCAAGCAGCTAGCAACTGTCGTGTCGCCGTCGCGACATCCGCCTGCCGCATCAGGCTTTCACCGACCAGAATGGCCTGTGCGTGGGCGGCGGAGACGCGGGCCACGTCATCGGGCGTGAAGATGCCGCTTTCGGCGACCAGCAGGGCGCGCACCGGACTGAGCATGGACAGGCGCTCGGTCGTTTCCAGATCGACCTCGAACGTCCGCAGCGAACGATTGTTGACCCCGACCAGATCACCGCCCAGCGCACAGGCGCGGGCCATTTCAGCCTCATCGTGGGTTTCGATCAAGGCGTCCATGCCAAAACGCTCAGCTTCGGACAGCAACTCTGCGGCCAGAGTGTCGTCGATCATGGCCAGAATAATTAGGATGCAGTCTGCGCCAAGCGCCCGACTTTCCGCCACCTGCCACGGATCGACCAGGAAGTCCTTGCGAAGACAGGGCAGGGTGGTCGCTTCGCGCGCCAGCCCCAGATAGGCGTCGTCGCCCTGGAAACTAGGGCCGTCCGTCAGCACGGACAAACAGGCGGCGCCGCCTGCCTGATAGGCGCGGGCCAGAGCCGGCGGGTCAAAGTCGGGGCGGATCAGGCCCTTGGATGGACTGGCCTTCTTGATTTCGGCGATCAGGGCCGGGCGGCCAGTTTCTTCGCCGACGGTTTCCAGAGCCGCCCGGAACCCACGGGGAGCGGATGCGGCGGCCGCCAGAACCTCAATGGCGCTTTGCGAGGTCGCAGCCTTACGTGCGGCGACATCCTCGCGCTTATAGGCGGCGATGCGGTCCAGAACGTCGGTCATGCGTTTTCTTCGGTTTCCAGCGGCGTGGAAGTGATCTGGGCCAGTCGTTCCAGAGCCACGGCGGCGTGGCCTTCATCAATGGAGGTGGCGGCGATGGCGGCGCCTTCGGCAAGGGTTTCGGCGCGGTCCGAAACCACCAGGGCAGCGGCGGCGTTCAGCAGCACGATATCGCGATAGGCACCGGTCGCCCCGGCCAGCAGGGCGCGCAGGGCAGCAGCATTGTCTTCGCCATCGCCGCCACGAATGGCTTCAATCGGCGCGCGGGGCAGGCCCGCATCCTCTGGCGTGACCTGAAAGCGGCGAACTGCGCCGTCCTTCCATTCCGCAACCTCTGTGGGACCGGATGTGGCCAGTTCGTCCAGCCCCTGTCCATGAACGGTCCAGGCGCGTGTGGCGCCCAAACGACCCAGCACCTCGGCCAATGGCTCCAGCAAGCGCTGATCATAGACGCCCATGACCTGACGTTTTGCAGATGCCGGATTGGAAAGTGGGCCGAGCAGATTGAAAACTGTACGGAAACCGATCTCTGCGCGCACCGGCCCGACGTGTCGCATGGCCCCGTGATAGGCGGGCGCGAACAGGAAGCAGATACCCGCTTCATCCAGCGCTTTACGCTGCTGGGCCTGCGATGCCATCAGGTTGACACCCAGGATTGAAAGAACGTCAGAAGATCCTGATTTTGATGAGATTGCGCGGTTGCCATGCTTGGCGACCTTCAGGCCCGCGCCCGCCAACACCAAGGCTGCAGCAGTCGAAATGTTGAAGGTATGCTGGCCGTCGCCGCCGGTGCCGCAGGTATCGATCACCTCATAGGGATGATCCAGCGTCAGGGCTGCTTCACGCATGGCCTGAGCAAAGGCTGCGATCTCATCGACGGTTTCGCCGCGCATCCGCAGGGCGGTGACGGCGGCGGCGACCTGCGCCGGGGTCGGCTCGCCGCGCAGGCAGGCCGCAAAGAAATCATGCGCCTGTTCAGACGTCAGGGGCTGGCCATCGACCAGCCGCGCCAGCAGCGGCTTGAACCCGTCGGCCATGATCAGGCGGCCGCGAGGCGCTTTACGCCAGCGATCTGAAGGAAGTTTGCCAGCAGATCGTGACCGTGTTCTGTGGCGATGGATTCCGGATGGAACTGCACGCCGTGGATTGGTCGAGTGCGGTGCTGCAAGCCCATGATCTCGCCATCAGCCGTCCAAGCGGTGACTTCCAGATCATCAGGCAGGGTTTCCCGTTTCACCGCCAGAGAATGATAGCGCGTCGCCGTGAAGGGCGACGGCAGACCCGCAAAGACGCTTTTGCCCTCATGCAGGATCGGCGACGTCTTGCCGTGCATCAGGCTCTTGGCGCGGATCACATCGCCGCCGAACGCCTGACCGATGGCCTGATGGCCCAGACAGACGCCCAGAATGGGCATGGAGACGGGCGCGGTCTGGATCAGTGATAGGCAGATGCCTGCCTGATCAGGCGCACAGGGGCCGGGCGACAGCAGCACGGCGGCGGGGTTCAGCGCCCACGCCTCATCCACCGTCAGGTCGTCATTGCGCACCACATGCGTCGGCGCGCCCAACTCCGCGAGGTAGTGGACGAGATTGTAGGTGAAGCTGTCGTAGTTATCGACGACGAGGATCATGACTTGGCTTCTAGGCGTGACAGGCCGTCTCGCCAAGCATGCGTCGCGTTAAAGCGCATCTTAACCGATGGGGGCGTCTGATGCGGGCGTGAAACTGACCGCTGAACAAGACATCGCAGACAAGATCGCCGCCGCGAGAGAGCGGCTGATCGTGAACGAGCCAAGACCTAATGGATTGGCGGCGCTAAGTGCAGCGGCGTTCGCCGCAACGGCTGCGGTCGTGATGGCGGGGGTGGTTGTGATGGGGCCTGGCGTCCAGATCGACAATCCGAACGCCAGCTACACCCGTTAGCGATTGCCGGTGCGGAAGCGCCAGGCATCGTCAGCGGCCCGCATGGGCGCCCGCGCCTTGTGCTGGGTCTCGGCGTATTCGGCGGCTGGATCACTGTCCGCCACCACGCCTGCACCCGCCTGAACGAAGATGCGGTTGTCCGCGAACAGGGCGGTCCGCAGGGTGATGCAGATGTCCGCCTCGCCGCCTGCAGAAATATAGCCCACGCCGCCACCGTAGCCGACGCCGCGCTTTTCGCTTTCCAGTTCGTCGATGACTTCCATCGCACGGACCTTGGGCGCGCCTGAAAGTGTGCCGGCGGGCAGGGCGGCCAGCAGGGTGTCCACGGCGTCCAGCTTGGGATCGGCCTTGCCCCGCACGTTTGAAACGATGTGCATGACTTGGCTGTAGCGTTCGACAACGAAGCTTTCAGTGACCTCAACCGTGCCGGGCGCTGCGACGCGGCCCACATCATTGCGGCCCAGATCCAGCAGCATCAGATGCTCGGACAGTTCCTTGGGGTCTGCCAGAAGCTCGACTTCCAGCGCTTTGTCCTCTTCAGGCGTGACGCCGCGTGCGCGGGTGCCTGCCAGAGGACGGATGGTGACCTCGCCATCCTTCAGGCGAACCAGAATCTCCGGGCTAGACCCGGCCAGTTGGAAGCCTTCGAAGTTCAGATAGAACAGATAGGGCGATGGGTTCTGGCGACGCAGCGACCGATAGAAGGCGAACGGATCGTCCAACCAGGGCGCCGAGAAACGGTGACTGAGCACGACCTGGAAGATGTCGCCAGCACTGATGTAGTCCTTGGCGCGGGCCACCATCTCGGCGAATCCTTCACCGTCGACGGGCGATGCGAATTCTGTCGCCGGTGAGGGCTGCGGCGCAGGGCGGACGGGCAGGGGCTCGCGCAGAGCGGTCTCGAAGGCGTCCAGCCGCGACAGGGCTGCATCGAAGGCTGTCTGAGGCGCAGCGCCAGCATCGGGATAGGCGGCCGACACCAGAACGATCTCGTGGCGAACCGAATCGAAGATGGCGACCAGAGACGGGCGCGTCAGGACGGCGTCGGGTAGGTCCAGCGGATCCGGGTTCGCTTGGCCCAGAGGCTCCAGCAGACGCACCATGTCATAGCCGAACACCCCGAACAGACCCGCAGCCATCGGCGGCAGACCTTCAGGCAGATCGAACTTAGACGCGGCGATCAGGGCGCGCAGCGACTTCAGCGTTGGTTCCGCCTCGGCAATGAACTGGCCATTGGTGATGTCGCCGCCGCGCGCCAGTTCAGCCTTGTCGCCCCGGCAGCGCCAGACGACGTCCGGGTCGAGGGTCAGGATCGAGTAGCGGCCCTTTACTGCGCCGCCTTCGACGGACTCCAGAAGACAGGCGTAGGGGCGATCGCGCCCCAGCTTCAAATAGGCTGAAACCGGGGTTTCCAGATCGTCGATAATCCGTCGAACCACCACCTGCGGCCGACCGGTAGAAAGACCGGCGGCGAAGGCTTCGAAATCGGGGCGCTCTGCTTCGTCTGCGGTCATTGCGCCGGGGCTGCGGGAGCGGAACCCGTGGCGGACAGGCCCAGGGCCGTGCGCGCCAGAGCGGGGTCGTTCTTGGCCTTAGAGCGTTGAGCGCCAGCAGTGAAGGAGGCCTGAACCATGGCCTGGATCAGTTCCTGCGTCATGCGCGGGCGAGCTTGCTCGGCCAGCGGACCAGCCACAGCCGGATCAGCGGCGTGTATGTTGTCCACGCGACCGACGACATAGGCGTTCTCGGCAGCGGGTTGTGCGAAGACCTGGCCCTTGGATTGACCAAACAGGCCTTGGACAATGCCCTGACCCAGCGACTGAACCGTAGCCTGATCGCGCACGATGTTAGTGCGGGTGATCAGGGGCGCATTAACGGAACGGGCGACGGCGGCGATGTCCTGTCCAGCACGAATCTGGCCTGCCAGTTCATCGGCCTTGGCCGACAGGCGGCGCATGACTTCGCGGCGGGTCCATTCGACCGCCAGAGGTTCGCGAACCTCAGCCAAGGTCGGCAGAGCCGACTCGCGGATGTCGTTCAGGCGTACAGCGAAATACTGGCCCTGACCGGCGTCGATCACATCGCTTTCGCCGCCCTTTGCCAGGGTCCAGGCGGCCTGGAAGATTTGCGGCGGCGCATTCAGGCCCTGGCCGTTCGGCAGTTTGCCGTCCTGAGTGAAGGGCGGCAGATCCACGATGCGGGCGCCGGCATCGCGTGCAGCGTCAGCCAAGCCTTTGCCGGCTTGGTGAGCGGCTTCATATTTCTCAACCTTGGCGTAGGTCTGGGTCTTGGCGTCTTCGGCGCGCAGTTCGCCGATGATTTCCTGGCGAGCGCTTTCCAGAGTGGCGGCCTGGCCAGGCTTGATGGCGGTCACCTTGGCGACAGCGAAACCGACGCCAGCCTGGATCGGAGCCGAGACCTGATCGGCCTGCAGACCGAAGACAGCCGCTGCAACAGCCTGGTCGCCCAGGGCGCTGCGCGGTTGATCCGTGAAGGTGGCGGGCGTGACGTTGTTTTCGCGACCTGCGTCAGCTGGCGACTTTCCAGCGCGCAGGGCGGCGGCGATCTTGTCAGCCGTTCCGCGGTTCGGAGCCGTCAGAGTGACGAAGGTGCGGGTCTCGGGCTGGCCGAGGCTGTCCTTCTTGAAGTTGAAGCGTTCGACGATGCGCGCTTCCGGGATCGGGGCGTTGGCGGCAGCGGGATCAGGCGAGAACAGCACGACCGAAACCGTGCGGAACTCCGGCGCACGAAGACGAGCTGCGTTTTCCTGGATGAAGGCGTTCAGTTGCGCATCGGTCGGGGCAGCGACCTGACCAGCCATAGCCGAGGTGACCTCGAACCAGCGGCCGTCGCGGCGCTCAAACGCCTGACCGGCCAGCAAGGCGCCATAGATGCGCGGCACCCTGGCGCCGGCGAAGACGGCTGCACCGAAGTGTTCGGTGGCGTACTGATCGCGCAGATCCTGTTCCAGCATGGTGGGGGTCAGGTTCTGCTGGGCCAGTGCGGCCTGATAAGCCTGTTGATCGAACTGGCCAGTGACCGAGTTGAAGAAGGCGGGGATCTGGCGGATCTGCTTGACGATCAGTTCCTTGCCGGGACGCAGCCCAGCCTTCCAGGCCCAGTTCAGGAAGCCGAGTTGTTCGGTCTGGCTGTCCAGGAAACGGACATGGATGTTTTCAGCGACCAGATCCGCGTTGGTCAGCGGGCGGCCGGCCTGTTCCTGCACACGTTCGCGAACGCGGTCGAAGGCGGTGCGGAACTCGGCCTCGTTCATCGAACGGTCGCCCGCGTCGATGACGTGCTTGGGCCCCAGATTGTCGAACACATCCATGCGCGCGCCCACGATCACGAAACTGACCGCAATCAGGACAAGCAGGCCGGCGGCCCATTTGGATCGGGAAAAGGCGCGGAAGGCGGTGATCATTCGAAAACCCGGGACTGGCCGACAGTGGCGTCACTCCGGCGTATAGTCGGGCGACACGCGCCCCCGCAAGGACGGCATGATGTTCAGATTGCGGCGACGGGTCTTGGCTAACCTGTTTTGGGCGCCTAGACAGGGGCGCATGAAACAATCCGTGAAGTTGATCGCTGGCAATTGGAAGATGCATGGCCTGACGGCCTCTCTGGCCGAAGCCAATGCCTTGCAGGAAGCAATCCAGGCCCAATCCGCCAACTGCCGCGTGGTCCTGTGCCCGCCTGCCACATTGTTGGATCGGATGCGGAGCACGTTGGAAGAAGGCAAAGTCGAGCTGGGCGGTCAGGACTGCCACCACAAGCCGCAGGGTGCATTCACCGGCTCGGTGTCGGCGGAAATGCTGGCGGACGCGGGCGCCACCCTGGTGATTCTGGGGCATTCGGAACGTCGCGCAGGTTTTGGTGAGACAGACGCAGACGTGGCGGCCAAGGTCGAGGCGGCGATCGCAGCTGGGTTGGAGCCGATCGTCTGTGTCGGCGAAACGCTGGCGCAGCGTGAGGCAGGCGACGCCGTCGCCGTGGTGTCGGCCCAGGTCGCGGGTTCACTGCCCGACAGCCTGTCGGAACGTGATTTCGCTGTGGCCTATGAGCCTGTCTGGGCCATCGGCACGGGCCTTACGCCCACACTGGAGCAGATTGCCGAGGTCCATGCTGCGATTCGTTCAGCGATCATTGCGCGGTTGGGGCAGGGGGCTGTGAAGGCGCCCATCCTTTATGGCGGCTCGGTCAAGCCGGACAACGCCGCCGATATTCTGGCGACAGCAGAGGTCGGCGGCGCGTTGGTCGGAGGCGCTTCGCTGAAGGCTGACGACTTCCTGAAGATCATCAGGGCCGCATGATGTTTGCCCCGCGCGGCCTTCAATGATAGAGGCCGCCGCTTGATCGGCGCACATCCGCGCCCACATGAATGACGCCATGCTCCAGACCATCCTGCTCGTCGCCATCATCATCGTCGCCATCTCCCTGACGGGTGTTGTGCTGCTGCAGCGTTCCGAAGGCGGCGCGCTCGGCATGGGCGGCGGTCCGTCGGGCTTTATGACGGCGCGTGGTGCGGGCAATCTTCTGACCAAGGTGACGTGGATTCTGGCGGGCCTGCTGTTTGTTCTGACCATCGGTCTGACGGTTGTCGGCAATATGGACCGCGCATCGGTGTCGATGATCGACGCCAACGCCGTCGGTTCGCTGGCGACGCAGCCGCAAACCCAACAATCGCAGCAACAACCGGCTCAACCACAACCTGCCGCTCCGGCTCGTCCGTCTGCGCCTTCGCTGGATGATCTGGAAGCCAGCCTGCCTTCGGCTGGTGCGCGCCCCGCGCCTGCACCGGCCTCACAACCCGCTCAGTAAACCGGGCGCCACAACAGACTTCCCGAAAGCGCGCCGCAGGGCGCGCTTTCTTCTTTTGATCAACAGTTCGATTCGCTCCGGGGCATGCGCCGGATGCGAATCATGGAGTAAGGTGTCCCCCCATGGCTCGCTATGTGTTCATCACCGGCGGCGTGGTTTCCTCGCTAGGAAAAGGCCTCGCCTCCGCCGCTCTCGGCGCTCTTCTGCAGGCTCGCGGCTATAAGGTCCGCCTGCGCAAGCTCGACCCCTATCTCAACGTCGATCCGGGCACGATGAGCCCGTATCAGCACGGCGAGGTCTTTGTGACCGACGACGGCGCCGAGACCGACCTGGACCTGGGCCACTATGAGCGGTTCACCGGCGTGTCGGCGGCCAAGTCCGACAATATCACCACGGGCCGAATCTATTCGACGATCCTGGAGAAGGAGCGCCGCGGCGACTATCTGGGCGCGACCGTGCAGGTGATCCCGCACGTCACGGATCAGATCAAATCCTTCTGCCTGACGCCCGCTGTGACCGATATGGGCGAGGATGTGGACTTTGTGCTGGTCGAAATCGGCGGCACAGTCGGCGACATTGAAGGCCTGCCTTTCTTCGAAGCCATCCGCCAACTGGGTCAGGACCTGCCGCGCGGCCAGTCGTGCTTCGTGCACCTGACCCTGCTGCCGTTCATCAAGACCGCTGGCGAGATGAAGACCAAGCCGACGCAGCACTCGGTCAAGGAGCTGCGCTCTATCGGCATTCAACCCGACATCCTGCTGTGCCGCTGCGAACAGCCGATCCCGGCTGAAGAAAAGCGCAAGATCGGTCAGTTCTGCAACGTGCGCGAAAGCGGCGTCATCCAGGCGATGGATTCGGCCGACATTTACGCCGTGCCGCTGGATTATCACCGTGAAGGTCTGGACCGCGAAGTCCTGGCCCATTTCGGCATCGCTGATGCACCCGAACCGGATCTGACCCGCTGGCAGGAAATCGCGCGTCGCCGTCTGCACCCTGATGGCGAAGTCACCATCGCCGTGGTCGGCAAATATACGGTCCTGAAGGACGCCTATAAGTCGCTAATCGAAGCTCTGCATCACGGCGGGGTCGCCAACAACGTCAAGGTCAATATTGACTGGGTCGAGGCGGATACCTTCGAAGGGGATCCCGAGGCCTGCGAAGAACGATTGCAGGGCGCCCACGCGGTTCTGGTGCCCGGCGGCTTTGGCGAGCGAGGCTCCGAAGGCAAGATCGAGGCGGCGCGTTTCGCCCGCGAGCGCAACATTCCCTATTTCGGCATCTGCTTCGGCATGCAGATGGCGGTGATCGAGGCGGCCCGGAACCTTGCGGGCTATCCCAAGGCGTCCTCGACCGAGTTCGGTCCGACGGAGGAGCCAGTCGTCGGTCTGATGACCGAATGGACGCAAGGTAATCAGCGTGTGCTGCGCCAGCAGGGCGGCGATCTGGGCGGCACCATGCGTCTGGGCGCCTATGATTCGACCCTGACGGTGGGATCCAGGATCGCCGAGATTTATGGGGCCACCGCTATCAGCGAGCGCCACCGCCACCGCTACGAGGTGAACATCAACTATCGCGAGGCGATCGAGGAAAAAGCGGGCCTGGTCTTCGCCGGACTGTCACCCGACGGCGTGCTGCCTGAGACGGTCGAACGTCCAGATCACCCGTGGTTCATCGGCGTTCAGTACCACCCGGAACTGAAGAGCCGCCCCTTCGCGCCGCATCCTCTCTTCGCCAGCTTCATCGGCGCCGCAGTCGTGCAGAGCCGCCTCGTCTGACATAACGCAGTTCACGGATCTGCGATTCAGCTTGCGGATGTTTTTACTGTATAGCTGTTCCACAGGATCGATCTGAACCGGTCCTGGGCGGGGACCGTCGATGATTGGCGAAGTGCTTTATCATCTGCACCGGCATTTTCGGCTGGTTGTCATCATCGGTGCGGTGTGCGCACTGATGACGGCAGGCGCCATGGCCTATGCGGCGGCCAAGCATTTTGCGATCCTGTAGGACTGGGCTCGTTCGTAAACGAACGAGCCCGTTCACCTCACTCGATTTTCAGTCTCACGAACAGCATCGTCCCGTTCGGATTATCGCCGTACAGAGGCTCAAGCGCCTTGGGCACATTGTTGATGGCGTAAAGTCCGCCCAGCCCAAAGCGGACATGGTTGGCGATCCGCCAGTCCCTCACCACGCCGAGAGACGCCTTGGACACGGTGTAAAGTGCGCCGTGACCGCCGCCGACACCTGGGACCAGTTCATCTGTCTCGATCCGCTCGGTACGACCGAAAATGGTCCAGCGGTCATTCGGGTGAATGGCGGATTCGAGCAGCCAGCCATCCTTGGTCTCGTCATGGCTGTTGGTCTTGCGGCCCCAGGCCAGGGTCGATGACCACCAGCCGTTTTCGCCAAATCGGCGCGTATGAATGGCGCTGGCCGACCATTTGGCCTCGTCTTCGTCTGGTTCCAACTGTTCCGGCGCAGATACGTCGGCATATGAGAGTTGAAGCGCCCAGGCTGGCGTGGGATTCCACGATCCGCGCACTGACCAGCTGTCGAGGCGCGGCGAATCAATGCCCCAGCGTTCTTCGTCCGGTTCCTTGCCCTTGAAGGCAGAGGCTTCGATCTTGAACTGGTCATGCGCCCAGCCCAGCGTCATGACGCCGAAGACGATGTGGGTTGAATCCAGCCAGTGGTGCGTGATCGGCGCTTCGGGACTGTCCATCGCGCTCATGCGGTGCATGAAGGCGGGCGGTCCAAACGCCGGTTCGCCGGGCAGGCCGACATAGGCGTAGACGCTGTCCTTGGCGGTCAGTTGGCGCGAGTAGCTGGCCGATAACTCCATAAAGAAGTCGTGCGGGTGCTGGCGATCCACCAGAGGATTGATCCCATCCGCCGTTTCACCTGCCGCCAGCAGCAGCGGATAACCCGACTTGCCCATCAGCGGATCGGGGCTGAGCATGGCGCGCAGATTCAGCTTTGAGCCGTCGTCGAAATCACGACGGGCCGATGTCATGACCATGCCTGCAACGAAAGTCTTGTCGCCGCCCCGTGGGCCGGACTGGCTGTCATAGACCAGGTTCAGCAGGGCGTGGGTCATCACCGTCCAGTCCCCCGCCATGGTGTGGATGCCAGCATGTTGCCCGAGATCGGGTTGCCAGCTGGTGCCGGAGGCGTCGCGGCTCATGGGCCAGGCGCCGTATGGACTGGTCATGGCCATGCCATGGGCCATGCCGCCCATATCCATGCCCGTCATGTCGTGACCGGCGTGAGGATCACCTGCTGTCGGCGCCGATTGCCCAGACATATTGTGACCAGCGTGTGCGTCATTTGCTGGCGAAACGGCAGGCGTCGCCGCCTGATCGTGTGAGTGGTCCTGAGCGCTGACCGCCTGAGCGAGAGCGAGCAGGGAGATGCCGGCGCACACGCCGACGAGTGTTCGGATAGCCGTCATAGCTTCCTCCTTTAATCGAGACTGAATGCGCCGGGGCGCGGCTTTCAGGTGATCAGGAGGCGAGGCGGTCCATGCTCGGGCGTCAGGCGCAGGCCGACAGGCAGGTTTGAAACTGAGTGCGTCAGACGCTCAGGCGAAATCGTCTGATCAGGCAGAGCCGCCGGTTGCAGCACCGTCGTGGCGACACAGGCGACGCAGCAGCTCATGGCTTTCATCGCCTTCATCGGCACAGGGGCATGGTCCGGAGTTTGATGAGTGCTCTGGTGACACGGCGCAGCTTCTCGCGGCGACGCCGAGGCGCCGACGGCACCCAGGGTCAACACCGATAGGGCGCCGAGCAGCATCAGGATGGATTGGAATATCCTCACCGCTTCAGAATAGGGACCGTCTGCGCGCGCCGCAATCCATCAGCAAGCGGGTTTCTTATCCACCAGCGGCAGGCCTGGCGCATCGGGCGCACTGTCGCCCCCCGCGTTCAGCGGTCGCTGCATGAATATGACATCGCGCCAGTCGTCATGTTTCCAGCCTGCTGCCTTGAAGACGCCTGCATCACTGAAGCCGCGTGTTCGGTGCAGGGCGATAGAGCCGGTGTTCTCCGCATCGCCGATAACCGCCACCATCTGACGCAGGCCCATCGCTTCGCAGCGCACGATCAGTTCATCCAGCAACGTCCCCGCAACGCGGCGCCCGCGAGCCTGGGGCGCGACATAGATCGAATCCTCGACCATGTAGCGATAGGCCTGTCGCGTGCGGAACGGCGCAGCATAGGCATAACCAACAACTGCGCCTTCGATCTCTACGACGAGGCGGGGCAGGCCCAAGGCTTCAACTGAGGCGAAGCGCGCGCGCATCTCCGCCTCGTCCGGGGCCTCCAGCTCGAAAGTGCCGCGACCGTTGGCGACACTCTCGGCGTAGATGGTGGTGATGGCGGGGAAGTCGTCAGGACGAACCTCGCGCAGCAACAGTTGGCTCACGCCTTCTCCCAGCCTTTGTCGATGGCCCAGATGGCGAAGGCGTAATCGTGGGCGACTTCCTTCAGATAGTCGAAGCGGCCCGCCGCACCGCCATGCCCGGCTTCCATGTTGATCTTCAGCAGCACCGGCTTGCCCGAGGTGGTCGCGGGACGCAGCTTGGCGACCCACTTTTCCGGCTCCCAGTAGGTGACACGCGGGTCGGACAGGCCGCCGGTCGCCAGCACCGCCGGATAGGCCTTGGCCTCGACCTGGTCATAGGGGCTGTAGCTGTACATGTAGTCGTAGGCCGCTGCGTCCTCGATCGGATTGCCCCACTCGGGCCATTCCGGCGGCGTCAGGGGCAGGGAGGTATCGCTCATGGTGTTGATGACGTCGACGAAGGGCACCTGACCGATCACGCCTGCCCACAGGTCGGGACGCATATTGGTGACCGCGCCCATCAGCATCCCGCCAGCAGATCCGCCCTGGGCGACAATGTTGCCAGAGGCGGCGTATTTACTGTCGATCAGGTGCTCAGCAGCGGCGATGAAGTCAGTGAAGGTGTTCTTCTTGGTCATGCGCCGTGCAGCCAGGAACCAGCCCCAGCCCTTGTCCGAACCGCCGCGGATATGGGCGATGGCGTAGATCCAGCCCCGGTTAACCAGCGACAGTCGATTGGCCGAGAAGCTGGCCGGCATGGGAATGCCGTAAGAGCCATAACCGTACAGCAGCAGGGGCGCCGAGCCGTCGACCGGCGTGTCCTTGCGCCGTAGCAGGGTCACCGGCACCAACTGGCCGTCAGACGCTGGGGCATTCAGCCGCTCGACCACATAGTCGGCGATGTTGTGGCCCGACGGGATTTCCTGGGTCTTGCGCAGGGTCCGTTCGCGCGTCGCCATGTCGTAGTCAAAGGTCTGGGTCGGCGTTGAAGGCGAGTTGTAGGCGTAGCGCGTCTTGACCGTGTTGAACTCGGACGCGCCCGCCAGCGACAGAGCGAAGGCCGGTTCGTCCACGGCGATCTCGTGCTCGGCGCCTGCGCGGTCACGGATGATGATGCGGGTGTTGGCGTCGGCGCGTTCCTGACGGGCCAGATGGTCCTTGGTCAGGTCCAGGCCTTCAATGAAGCGGCCCGGCGTATGGGCGACCAGATCCTTCCAGTTCGCCTTGGCTGGCGACGCGGTCGGGGCCTCGACGATCTTGAAGTCCACGGCGTCATCAGCGTTGGTGCGGATCACCCAACGGTCGCCCCAGTGGTCGGCGTCGTAACGAGTCGCCACCACGCGCGGCTCAAGCACGACGGGCTCGGCCGTCGGCGTCGCGCCGGGGATGTAACGCGCCTCTGAGGTTTCCTGGTTCTGAATGCCGATGATGATGAACTGGTCATCGGATGTCCGGCCCACGCCGATGAACATGCCGTCGTCGGCTTCGTCATAGACCAGGGTGGTTTCACCACCGCGCACAGGGCGGCGGAAGATCTTGTCCGGGCGTCCGTTGTCGTCGCGATTGGTCCAGAAAATCCACTGGCTGTCCGGCGAGAAGGTGAAGTCGCCAGTGGCGCTCTCGATCACGGCGGCCAGGACATCGCCCGAGGCGATATCCTTGACGTAGATCTTGTGGACCTCGGAGCCCTGAGCGTCCTCGGCATAGGCGAACAGGGCGTGGTCGGGGCTGTGAGAAGCCGCCGAGATTTCCGAATAGGCCTTGCCCTCGGCCAGTTTGTTGGCGTCCAGCAGAATGGTCTCCGCGCCGCCATCACGCGGTTTGCGGCAATAGAGGGGGTGCTGGTCGCCGGTGTTGTAGCGGACGTAGTATTCCCACGGACCGTCAGGGGCGGGGACTGAGGAATCGTCTTCCTTGATGCGTCCACGCATCTCCGCGAACATCGTCTCCTGCAGCGGCAGGGTCGAAGCCATCATGGCCTCGCGATAGGCGTTCTCGGCGGTCAGGTGTTCCTTGACCTCAGCCTTGATCAGGGTCGGATCACGCAGGACGGCCTGCCAGTTGTCATCCTTCATCCACTGATAGTCGTCGGTGCGGGAGCGGCCCAGTTGTTCGATGACGACGGGAATTTTCTTAGCGACAGGAGCTTGGGGCATCGAGGGTCCGGTAGGCTGGCGGGCGAGGGCGGGCGTTGCGAGTGCGGCGGCGGTCATCGCCGTAGATAAGATCATTTCGCGTCGGTTCATGTCCTGGCCCCATCGTTCGAGTGGCGGACCTTGTGCGTCGCCGGGGGGCGGCGTCAAATGAAGAAAAGCCAGTAAAGCCGGTTCGATTGATGTTCGCCGATCAGATTTCTGTCTCTACACCAGCCGAAGTGGCTTTTGCGCCGGCGAGCGCGGCCAATCCGCGTCGAGACACTGCGGAGGCGATCATCAACGCCACTGTCCAGATCGACCAGCCGTCGGGCGAGGGACTGCGAACCGTGGCGACGGGTTTTTTGGTCAATGCGCCGCGCCCGGACGGGGCACCGCGCACTGTGCTGGTCACCGCCCGCCATGTGCTGGAGCAGATGCCAGAGCGGACGGCGAGGATCGGTTGGCGCGTTCAACAGGCGGATGGAGGATGGCGCTTCACCCCTCAGCCGCTGCAGATTCGCGATGCAACCCTGAACCCGCTGTGGAGCGCGTCGTCCGACCGCGACATTGCAGTGATGGAGATTACGGCGCCGGAAGCCTTTGCTCGGGCCGCTATTCCCCCGGTTTGGCTGGCGGACGCAGAGGATTTCGACGCTGTGGGGGCGGCAGCGGGCGACGAGTTGTTTGCGCTAGGCTTTCCGGGCGGGCTGTCGTCGAACCGAGCGGGCTTTCCCATTCTCAGGGTTGGCCGGATCGCCTCATGGCCGCTGACGCCGATCACAGCGTTTGCCACCTTCCTCTTGGACTTCCGGGTGTTTCCTGGCGATTCCGGTGGGCCGGTGTTCAGGTTGAGCAATGCCGCGGGTCAACCGCCCATCGTCGTCGGCGTTGTCATAAAAGAGGTTGTGCCCCCGGGGCAGACGCAAGGCCAGACCCGGGGACAGGAGCAGGGCATCGGGATGGGCGTCGTTGCCCATGCCGCCTATGTACGAGAAGCCATCGCGCTGCTGGACGCGCCCGATTAACCCGCCAGCACGTCCGCCGAAATACGGCGCAGCAGGTCGCCGCCCTGACCGACGGCGGCCAGACGGCTGGACGCATGGCCCAGCACATTGGCGGCATAGATCTCGTAAATATCCAGCTTGCCCTGAAGCCAGACCGGATCGCCGTCGTTGGCGTCCAGCTTCGCCTTGGCCGCCAGCGCGCCCTTGGCCAGCATCCACCCGCCGACCACGTCGCCCAGCAGTTTCAGATAGGCGTCGGCGGCGGCCAGCACATCGGCAGCGGCCTCAGGATTGGTCTTCTGGTCCAGCAGCCACAGGGTGGCGTCCTCGACTGCTTCGATGGCGGTGGCGAAACGCTCGACCGGCTTGCCCGTGTAGAGGCGCGACAGGTCCGCGAGCGTGGCCTTCATGTCGGCGATCAGAACCTTGGCCGACTCACCGCCGTCCATCGACAGCTTGCGCCCGACCAGGTCCATGGCCTGAATGCCGTTGGTGCCTTCGTAGATCGGGGCGATGCGGGCGTCGCGGTAGTATTGGGCCGCGCCGGTTTCCTCGATGAAGCCCATGCCGCCGTGAACCTGAACGCCCAGCGAAGCGACCTCGCAGCCGACATCCGTGGGCCAGGCCTTGGCGATGGGGGTGAACAGGTCTTCGCGGGCCTTCCACTTCTTGCGGTCGGCCTCGGTCGCGGCGTGGCGGGCCAGATCGGCAGCGACGCCAGTGGACAGGCAGATGGCGCGGGCGGCGGCGGTCTTCGCCTTCATCACCGCCAAGGTCCGGCGCACATCGGGGTGGTCGATGATCGGGGCGTTGGCCTCGCCAGTCCAGACGGAGCGACCCTGACGGCGCTCCAGCGCATAGGCCAGGGCGTGCTGATAGGCGCGCTCGGCGATGCCGACGCCCTCGACGCCGACGGCCAGACGCGCGGCGTTCATCATGACGAACATATGGGCCAGACCTTGGTTCGGTTGACCGACCAGTTCGGCGCGGGCGCCCTCATAGCTCATGACGCAGGTGGGCGAGGCGTGGATGCCCAGCTTGTGCTCGACGCCGACGGGCCTGAAGGCGTTGCGGTCGCCCAGTGTGCCGTCGTCCTTGACGGCGAACTTGGGCGTCAGAAACAGGCTGATGCCTTTCGGTCCCTTGGGCGCGTCAGGCAGGCGGGCCAGCACCAGATGAACGATGTTGTCCGTGGCGTCGTGGTCGCCCCAGGTGATGAAGATCTTCTGGCCGTTCAGCGCATAGGTGCCGTCGCCGTTCGGCGTGGCGGTGGCGGTCAGCGCGCCCAGGTCGGAACCGGCGCCCGGCTCGGTCAGGACCATGGCCCCTGTCCATTCGCCGCTGATCAGCTTGGTCAGATATTTCGACTTCTGCTCTTCGGTGCCGACCTGCTCCAGCGCCTCAATTGCGGCCAGCGACAGCATGGGGCACAGGCCAAAGGCCATATTGGCGGCGTGGACGGTCTCATAGGCCGCCAGCTCCAGCGCCTTGGGCAGAGCCTGCCCGCCATGCTCTGCCGAGGCCGACAGGCTGGTCCAGCCGCCTTCCGCGAACTGGCGATAGGCGTCGGCGAAGCCAGGCGCGGCGGTCACGGCGCCATTGGCGTAGAGCGAGCCCTTCTGGTCGCCGATGCGGTTCAGCGGCGCCAGCACGCCTTCCGAGAACTGACCGGCGGCTTCCAGCACAGCGCCTGCGACATCGGCGTCATAATCTGGGAAGGCGCCAGTGGCGGCCAGATCAGGCATTCCGGCGATGGCTTCAAGCGTGAAGGCCAGGTCACGGACGGGGGCGCGGTAGCTCATGGGTTTCCTCAGTATTCTTTACGGCCTAAGTGCCCCGTCTCCGTCGTTCGCCGCAAGCGGCTTGGCGGGTGGACCTTAGTCGAGGCACAGTGACGCCATGCCGTCACGGAAGGGAAGTCATGGCCGAACCGCGAAACCGCTATTCGATCGTGTCGCTGATCATGCACTGGACGATTGCGGCGGCTGTGCTGGCGCAGGTCCTTCTGGTGACGGCGCATGAGGCGACCGAAGGGCCGATTTCGCGTGAGTTCATCAACCTGCACAAGTCGGTCGGCCTGACCATTCTGGTGCTGACACTGGCCCGGATCGGTTGGCGACTGGCCAATCCGGCCATTGCCTTGCCGGGCGATATGTCGCGGTGGGAGAAGTGGCTGGCGCGCGCCGTTCACGTGCTTTTCTACGCAGCCTTGATCGTCATTCCCCTGACGGGCTGGATGGCGTCGTCGGCGGCGGGGCGAGAGATTCTGTGGTTCGGTCTGTTCGACTGGCCGCTGCTGCCGATTTCGGGCGGCCGCGATGCGGCTCGCGGCTTCATGACCGTGCATGGCCTGGTGGTGAAGGGGCTGTATGTCCTGATCGCCCTGCATGTTCTGGGGGCGCTGAAACATCAGTTCTTGGATCGCGATAATGTCCTTCACCGCATGATCCCCCTGATACCGCGCCGACCATGAGCGATACTGTCGAACAGGCTGCGACCTGCCTGCGCCGAGGCGAACTGATTCTGCTGGCGACCGAAACCGTCTATGGGCTGGGTGCGGACGCCAGCAATCCCGATGCAGTGGCGGCCATATTCGAAGCCAAGGGAAGACCTCGCTTTAATCCATTGATTTCCCACGTATCTGATGCGGCGGCATCTGAGGAAATCGGTGTATTCGGGCCGCAGGCGCGGGCGCTGGCTGAGGCCTTCTGGCCGGGGCCGCTGACCTTGGTGACGCCGGTGCGGAACGCCGACCGCGTCTGTGATCTGGCGCGGGCCGGGCTGGACAGCGTGGCGATCCGCGTGCCGGGCCATGCGAAGGCGAGGGCGGTTTTGGCCGCATTCGGTGGACCTGTCGTTGCGCCGTCCGCCAATCGTTCGGGTCGCCCCAGCCCGACGACTTTCGCCGACGCGGTGGAGGAGACAGGATTCGCGGTCGGCGCAGCGATTGACGGCGGTCCCTGCATCGTCGGGCTGGAAAGCACGGTCGTCTCGGTGCTGGGCGGGCAGGTGTCGCTGCTTCGTCCCGGATCTGTGACGCGGGCTGAGATCGAAGCGGTCGTCGGGCCGTTGGTCGAAAGCGGGGAGGGGCGTCGCTCGCCCGGTCGGCTGACGTTGCATTATGCGCCGGACGCCCCGGTGCGGATCGAGGCGGATCAGATACGGGATGGCGAGATACTGCTGGGGTTCGGTGCGGGCGTCGGCGATGCACGCTGGAGCCTCAGCCCCACTGGCGACCTGCGTGAAGCGGCGGCCAATCTGTTCCGACTGCTGCGCGAAGCGGACCGGACGCATCCGGCAGGCATCGCCGTGTCGCCCATTCCGGTTGAAGGATTGGGCGAGGCCATCAACGACCGTCTGAGGCGCGCTGCAGGCCACGTCGGCTAGGCGAAGCGGGCCTGAAGGTCGACGCTGGCGCGCAGGCCGACTGTGGGGCGACACGTGTTGAGCCAGTCATCCGCCGCCGCCCGTCCCCGTGCTTTCAGGTCGTTGAGGAAGGTCCATTCGGTGTTGAACTTGGTGCGCAGCGGCAGGTCGCTGAGCCAGCCGTCCGCCTCGATGGCGTGAAGGCGGACGGTGCGGAAGGCGCCGGGTTGCAGGCTGCCCTGAGCCGCCAGTTCCTCAGCCATCGCCAGGGCGCGCAGTTCGGCGACCAGTGGAGCGTTGAAGACGATTTCATTCAGGCGATCGACGATGTCGCCGGATGATTTGGGTGTTTCGTCACGCAGCATAGGGTTCAGGGTGACCAGCAGCACATCGTCGGGCGTATCCTCGCCGGTCAGCGGCCACAGCGGCGGATTGGTCAGATAGCCGCCGTCCCAGTAGGGCTCTCCGTCGATTTCCACCGCCTGGAACAGATGCGGCAGACAGGCGCTGGCCATCAGCACATCGGCCGAGATTTCTTCGGAAGTGAACAAGCGCGTCTTGGCCTGACGCACAGCGGTGGCGGCGACGAACAGGCGGATGTCGGAGCCCTGCACCGCCTCGAAATCCACAGACGCCTTCAAAACCCGATTCATAGGATTGTGGTTCAGAGGATTGAATTCATAGGGAGACATGGTCATGGCCAGTGTCTCGCCTGCGCGCCAGAAGGGGTTGTCCTTCAGCCAATCGAGCGGGCGGGCGGCGTTCCAGATGGCGCTGTCGCCAAAGACGTTGCGCCCACCAGACTGGTTTACCTCGCGCCACAGCTTGTCCAGCGCAGCGCGTCCGCCTTCTGATCCGCCCGTCGTCAGCCCGGATACAAGAGCGGCGCCATTCATGGCGCCCGCCGAGACGCCGGAAACGGCCTTTATCTCAAGAGTGTCATTCTCCAGCAATCGATCCAGCACGCCCCACTGAAAGGCGCCGTGCGCGCCGCCGCCCTGAAGCGCCAGACTGATTGGTCGCCGTTGGGGCGAGGGGGAGGCGAGGTCGGCCGGTCCAGCGGCCTTGCGTTTGAAAATCGCCACTTCGCCCCCTTGGCCGCTCTATGTTCTCGGCGCTTACTGAGCGGTCCAGCCGCCGTCGATGGAAAAACTGGCCCCGTTGGCAGAGGCTCCGAGGTCCGAAACCAGATAAAGGAAGATGCCTGCTAACTGGTCCGTGGTGACGAACTGTTTGGTCGGTTGGGCGGCCAGGATCACGTCGGTGAGAACCTGTTCCTTGGTCAGACCACGCGTGCGGGCCTGATCGGCGATCTGCTTTTCCACGATCGGCGTCTCGACGAAGCCAGGGCAGATGGCGTTGCAGGTGATGTTGTCACGCGCGAGTTCCAGAGCGACCGTCTTGGTGAAGCCAATGACGCCGTGCTTGGCTGCGACATAGGCCGACTTGAAGGGGCTGGCGACCAGACCGTGGGCCGAGGCCATGTTGATGATCCGGCCGCGGCCTTGCGCCTTCATGATCGGGATCGCCGCCCGGGTGGCGTAGAAGGCCGATGACAGGTTGATGGCGATGATCTGCTCCCACTTGTCGGTGGGGAACTTCTCGACGGCCTCGACATGCTGGATGCCCGCGTTGTTGACCAGGATGTCGAGACGGCCCAGTTCGCGTTCGGCGAAGGCGACCATGTCGGCGATCTCCTCGCCACGCGTCATGTCGGCGCCATGATAAAGGATGCGTCCCTCAGATGAGGCTTCCAGTTCGGACCGGGTGCGTTCGATCTCGGCAGGGTCGCCCAGACCGTTCAGCACCACGTTACCGCCGCGCGACGCCACAGCCCGCGCCAGCGCCAGGCCGATGCCCGAGGTAGAGCCGGAAATCACGGCCACTTGGCCATTCAGATCGCCGATGTCACGAAACTGCGGGGCTTCGCCGCCATTCGATGAGTTGGACCGCTGGGACATGGGCTCGCCTTCTGGTTCTTGTCGGGTGAGATTAGCGGCAGGAACCCGTTGGGATCAAGAATTTCCCGGCCTGGTGAATATCCATTCGCTTTCGGTCGATGCAGCCTTGTTGAACCGATAGCCGTCGCGGTCGAAAGCCTTAAGGTCCTCAGTGCGTTCCATGCGTTCGTCGATAGCGTAGCGCGCCATGGCGCCGCGCGCCTTCTTAGCGAAGAAGGAGATGATGCGGCTTTCGCCGTTCTTTTCCTCGCGGAACTGGGGCGTGACGACCGGCAGTTTCAGCGCCTTGGCGTCAACGGCGCCGAAATATTCTTGGCTGGCCAGGTTCACCAGGGTCGGATCGGCCTGACCCTCGGCGTCGGCGTTCAGCTGTTTGGAGATGCGGTCGCCCCAGAAATCGTAAAGGCTGGCGCCACGTTTGGTCTCAAGTCGCGTGCCCATTTCCAGGCGATAGGGTTGGATGCGATCCAGAGGACGCAGCAGGCCGTAGAAGCCTGACAGGATGCGTAGGTGGTCCTGAGCGAAGTTCAGGGATGGTTCATCCAGTTCGCGGGCCTTCAGACCCTCATAGACATCTCCGGCAAAGGCGAATGCGGCCTGAACTCCGCCAAGAGATTCAGGATCGAAAGCCTTGAAACGCTCGACGTTCAGCTGGGCCAGATCGTCGGAAATTTTCATGAGACGGCGCAGATCGGCCTTGGTCTGACGCTTGACGGTTTTGGCTAGAGCAGAGGTGTCGTCCAGAAGGCGACGTTCGGACGCCGGCAGGGTCGACACGGGCTCGGCGAAATCGAGCCGCTTTGCGGGAGAAAGTACAATCAGCAAAACCAGGCTCCTTGTCGAAGGCGCCGACATAGGCCGCTTCGATGACGATTTGAACCGGACTTGAAGTCTCACCATGTTCACGCATGAACGTTCTGACCATTTTTGACGTAGGTAAGGTGGGCGTGAGCAAGCCTCGGGTATAACTAGATTTCGCATAATATATCTTAGGCGATAACATCGCTCATTCTTCTTTAAGCGCGCGCGACCAATATCTCGACGTGCGCGCATCGCCTGATCAGATCGATGATTCGCCGCCGCTGTGGGAACAGTGGGCGGCTGGCTTTGTCATCTTCATGATGACCGGCGCACTGATCGCGCCGGTCCTGGCGCCCGATCAGGCGGAAACTCCAATTCTCCGCATGATCTGGCTGCCGGTCTATGCAGTCACGGCGGGCCTGATCGCTTTTCGCTTTGAAAAGATCATCAAGGCCTGGCCTGCTTGGCTGATTCTTTTCGGCATGATCGGCTTGGCCTATGTGTCCAAATACTGGTCGATCGACCCCGAGGTGACCAGTCGGCGCGTCATCGCCATGGCCATCAACAGCGCCTTCGCCGTCTATGTAGGCTGCGTCTTCCGGGGCGCGCCCCTGCCCCGCATGTTGATGAACACCTGTCTGATCATGGCCATTGGCAGCCTGATCATGGTCTTCGCCGTGCCGCGCATCGGCGTGCACCAGATGGATAACGCCGGTCTATGGCGTGGCCTGTGGTATGAAAAGAACCAGATGGGTCTGGTCATGGTTGTCGGGGCGGTGTCGTCCGCCGCCGTTCTGGCCGCTGATCATCTGGCGCAGAATGGACGCAAGCCCTGGGTTCCGCTGCTGGCGTTTGGCCTGACGACGCTGCTGGTCATGGCGACCCAATCCAAGACCTCGCTGCTCTGCTGGCTGCTGGGCGTCGGCATGATCGGTTTCTGGTGGCTGCTGAAACAGGGCGGCGCGGCCATCACCATCGTCGCGGTCTGGTTTGGTGTCGTCACCTCCAGCCTGGCGGGCTGGTTCTGGAATACGGATTCGGCCGCGATCCTTCAGGCGCTGGGCAAGGATCCGTCGCTGACCGGACGCACCCTGATCTGGGAGGCCCTGATGCGTCGTGTCGCCGAACGGCCGATGACCGGCTACGGCTTCAGCGCCTTCTGGGGCGTGGACTCCATCCCAGCCCGCGAAATACGGCTGGAGACGCAATGGCCCGTGCCGTCGGCGCACAATGGCTGGATTGACCTGCTGGTGCAGTTGGGCTGGCCCGGCGCAGTTCTCGTCGGCGCCGTCATGCTGGTGTCGGCCATTCTGGTGATTGTGCGCCTAAACGGCATGGGCGCGCGCGAAGGCTATTGGAGCATCGCCTATCTGACGGTCTTCACCGCGCTGAGCCTGTCAGAGAGCGTCCTTTTGACCCACGCGAACCTGCCGTGGATACTGATGCTGGCGATTATGTCCCGCGCAATGACCTATGATCCGATCCCGGTGCGCGTGCCGCTTGCCCGACCGGCTGCACGGGCCTACCAGAACCGGTCCCGAATCGCCTCAGACTATGTGAATGGCCGCCGACCTCTTCGCTTTTGACGAACCCGAAGCTCGTAAACCCGAGCCTCCCAAACCCGCTGTGGTGACACCGCCTGCGGCTGCGCCCGCTGCCGCCCCTACGTCGCCCCCTGCCCCGACGCCTGCGTCCGTGCAGGCCGCAACAAACGCGGCGAACGCCACCGGCTATTCGGCTTCATCGATCGAAGTGCTGGAGGGGCTGGAGCCCGTCCGCAAACGCCCCGGCATGTATATCGGCGGCACCGACGAACGCGCCCTGCACCACCTGTTCGCGGAAGTCCTCGACAACGCGATGGACGAGGCCGTGGCCCGCCACGCCAAGCTGATTACCGTCGATCTTGACGTCGACGGCTATCTGTCTGTGCGCGACGACGGACGTGGCATCCCGGTCGATCCTCACCCGAAACATCCCGGCAAGTCGGCGCTGGAGGTGGTCATGACCGTCCTCCACTCGGGCGGTAAGTTCTCTGGCAAAGCCTATGAAACTTCGGGCGGTTTGCACGGCGTCGGCGTTTCGGTCGTCAACGCCCTGTCGGAACATCTGGATGTCACCGTGTGGCGCGACGGGTTTGAATGGCGCCAGTCGTTCAGTCGTGGCCAAGTCCTCGGCCCCATCCAACAAGTCGGCCCTTCCAAGAAGAAGGGCACCCTGATCCGGTTCAAGCCGGACGACGAAATCTTCGGCATGGGCGCGGCCTTCAAGCCCGCGCGCCTGTTCCGCATGGCGCGGTCCAAGGCCTATCTGTTCCGCGGCGTCGAGATCAAATGGACCTGCGCGCCGGACCGGATCACCGACGCCACCCCGGCCCAGGCTTTGCTTCATTTCCCTGGCGGTCTGGCTGACGCCTTGACCGATCGCATCGGTCAACTGGACACCGTCACACCCACCTTCGCCGGACGAGCAGAGCGTCAGGGCGAGGCGGGCGCCTTCGAATGGGCTGTCACCTGGTCGCCCATCGGCTTTGGCGAGTCTGACGGCTTCATCCAGTCCTATTGTAATACGGTCTCGACCCCTGACGGCGGCACGCACGAGGCGGGCTTCCGCGCCGCCCTGGTCAAGGGTCTGAAGGCTTACGGCGAACTGACCAATGAAAAGCGTGCGGGCATTATCACCGCCGAAGACGTCATCGCCAACGCCGGCGCCCTGATCAGCGTCTTCATCCGCAATCCCGAGTTCCAGGGCCAAACCAAGGACCGCCTGTCCTCGCCGGAAGGCGCACGTCTGGTCGAACAGTTGCTGCGCGACCCACTGGATCACTGGCTGACCGAAAGCCCCAAACAGGCCAACGCCCTGCTGGGCTTCGTCGTCGATCGCGCCGAGGACCGCCTGCGCCGCCGCAAGGACAAGGAAGTCCAGCGCGCTGCCGCCACGCGCAAGCTGCGCCTGCCCGGCAAGCTGTCGGACTGCAGCCGTCAAGCCGCCGAAGGCACCGAACTGTTCATCGTCGAAGGCGATTCGGCTGGCGGCTCGGCCAAACAGGCCCGTGACCGCACGACCCAGGCCATCCTGCCCCTGCGCGGCAAGATCCTGAACGTGGCGTCCGCGACCGCCGACAAGCTGCGTCAGAACGTCGAACTGTCCGACCTGGCCCTGGCCCTAGGCGTACAGCCTGGCAACCGCTTCAACATCGATGACCTGCGCTACGAGCGGATCGTCATCATGACCGACGCTGACGTGGACGGGGCGCACATCGCGGCGCTGCTGATCACCTTCTTCTACCGCGTCATGCCCGAGACAATACGTCAAGGCCGGGTCTTCATGGCCCTGCCGCCGCTCTATCGGATTTCCGCTGGCCCGCTCAGCGAATACGCCCGCGACGACGCCCATAGGGAAGAGTTGATGGCCACCGTCTTCAAGGGCAAGAAGACCGAGATCGGCCGCTTCAAGGGCCTGGGCGAAATGATGGCTTCCCAACTGAAGGAAACCACCATGGATCCGAAGAAGCGCACTCTGGCGCGCATCACCGTCCCCGACGCCGAATCCAGCGTCGAGGATCTGGTCGAACGCCTGATGGGCAAACGCGCCGAGGCGCGCTTCCAGTTCATTCAGGAAAATGCGCAGTTTGTGAAAGAAGAACTGGACGTCTGATCACGTTGTCAGACTTGGGGCGGCTGGAAGGCCTAGCGCGCTAACGCGCTCGGAAACTCTCGTCCCAACGCCTCCGCCATCGCCTGCTGCGTGATCAGGAAGACCTGGTCGCGAAGATGATAGTTGTTCGACAGAACGATCACCGTCACATCGGCGTCGGGCTGATAGGTCATCAGGTTACGGAACCCGCCCCAACTGCCGGTGTGATAAATCTGGCGGTCGTGGAAGGCGGGGCTGACCCGATCGCCCAGGCTGTTGGCGAAGACTCCATAGCCCCAGTCGCGGCGCGCATGACCGCGCTCGGTCGGCGCCATGTCGGCGGGCGCGTGATCCGCCAGCATTTCCTGATAGCTGGACCGCTTCAGCAGATGCCCGCCATGCAGAGCGCGCTGCCAGACGAGCAGGTCGTCCAGCGTCGAATAGACCGCCCCCGCCCCCGCCACGATGGAGGTGTTGGCGTTCGGCTGGGCGGCCAGACCGCCCGGCAGGTTAGCGTAGCCCATGATGACGCCGTGGTCGCCGCCATCCAGATCAAGGCCGGTGTCGCCCATGCCCAGCTTCTGGAAAAAGGCGTCGCGCATATAGTCGTCGAACGGCTTGCCGCTGGCCTTTTGAACAATGGCGGCGGCCAGGTTGAAGGCGGCGTTGTCGTAGCGGACCTGGGTTCCAGGCTCGAACTGCAACGGGTATTTCTTGGAGTCTTCGGTCAGCTCCGCCATCGTCGCATGGGTCACCCGACGTAGGCCCCAGGCCGGGCGCGCCATCAGATCGGGAATGCCCGAGGTGTGCGCCAGCAGTTGGCCGATGCGGATGCCAGCCCAGGCCGCCGGACACGGATCAATCCATTTGCAGACAGGGTCCGAGGTTTTCAGCCTGCCCTCATCCTGAAGCCGAAGGATCGCCACCGCCGTGAACTGTTTCGAGATCGAGGCCAAACGGAAGCGGGAATCCAGCTTCATCGCCCGGCCCTGCTCGTAGTTGGCCTTGCCATAGACTTGTCGGAACAGAATCTTATCGCCCTTGGCCACCAGCACCGCGCCGGTGAAACGTCCCGCCGCAGCCTCGGCGTCGAGACGCGCCGCCAGCTTGGGCAGCGTCTCCACCACGACCACCTCTGGACGCGGCGGCAGGGATGATGGGCGCAAGGACGCCAGCAGGGCGTCCTGCGGCATCTTCGTCGCCGTCGCCACGCCGCCCCATACTGCGCCGCCCAGAACCAGCGCCGTCAGGAGGCCTATGACAAGCCGGGGATGCCCCCCGGCGGTACGCGGTACTTCAAACACGGGAACTCAGGGTAAAATCAGACGTCGAAATCCAGACCGAACTGGGCATAGAGCGCACGGCTGTCCTGCCATTTCGGATCGACCTTGACGGTCAGGAACAGGTGGACCTGACGGCCCAAGATCTCGTTCAATTCCTCGCGGGCCTTCTGGCCGATCCATTTCAGGGTCTGGCCGCCCTTGCCCAGCACGATGGGGCGCTGGCTTTCACGCTCGACATAGATGGTCTGTTCGATCCGGGCTGATCCGTCGGCGCGATCCTCGAAGCTGGTTGTCTCGACCGCCGCCGAATAGGGCAGTTCCTCATGGACGCGCAGATAGACCTTCTCACGGGTGATCTCGGCGGCCAGCACGCGCACCGGCACGTCTGCGGCCTGATCGTCGGGATAGAGCCACGGCCCCTTCGGCATCGACCGCGCCAGACGCTGCTTCAGGTCTTCGACGCCGTCACCGTTGGCGGCCGAGATCATATAGACCTCTTCATAGACGCCGCTCTCGAACAGCTTCTGCGACAGGGCCAGCAGGGTGTCGCGGCGCATGCCGTCGATCTTGTTCAGCGCCAGGATCACCTTGGTCCCGGTGGACTGCAGGTTGGTGATGATGGTCTCAGTGTCTTCGGCCGAGCGCCGATCAGCCGCCGTGCCTTCACGACCTTCGGCGTTGATGTGCGACTGGGCGTCGATCAGGTGAACCACCACATCGGCGTCCTGCGCGCCGCCCCAGGCCGAGGCGACCATGGCGCGATCCAGACGACGGCGCGGGGTGAAGATGCCGGGCGTGTCCACCAGCACGATCTGAGCGTCGCCTTCCATGGCGATGCCGCGCACGGGGAAGCGCGTCGTCTGCACCTTCTGGGTGACGATGGAGACCTTGGATCCGGTCAGCCGGTTGACCAGCGTGGACTTGCCGGCGTTCGGCGCGCCAATGATGGCGGCAAAGCCCGCCCGCTGGTTTTCGATATCGGTCAAATTACGCCTTCACGTTTCAAAAGTGCCGTTGCGGCCGCCTTTTCCGCCTCCTGACGTGAACGCCCCTGCGCGGTCAAGGGTTCGACACCCTGCACAGAGACCTCCACGGTGAAGGTCGGTGCGTGATCCGAGCCAGTTCGCTCGGCCACGCGATAGGTCGGGAGCGGCCGCCCCTGCCCTTGCGCCCATTCCTGGAGCGCGGATTTCGGATTGGTCACGGTGCGCGACGGCGGTGCGGCCAGTTCGGCAGCCCAGGCGGCATCGAAGAAACGACGCGCTGCATCCAGACCGCCGTCCAGATAGACAGCTGCCAGTATGGCCTCGACCGCATCGGCGATCACGCCCGCCTTGCGACGGCCTCCGGTCTTGGTCTCGCCCGGCGACAGGCGCAGGGCTGGGCCGACGCCCAGAGCCTCGCCCACCCGCGCGCAGGCGGTTTTGTCGACCAGGGCGTGCAGGCTCGAAGACAGCTGGCCTTCGTCAGCGGTCGGAAACTCCCGTGACAGTCGCTCGGCGACCAGCAGGCCCAGCACCCGGTCGCCCAGAAACTCCAGCCGTTCGTTGTCGCGCGGTCCGTGAATGCCCACGGGCGCGCCTTCTCCCACACTGGCGTGGGTCAGGGCGCGCTCCAGCAGCGCCTTGTCCTTGAATATATGACCGAGGCGCGTCTCAAGCACCGCGACCGCCTCGGCCCGTGTGTTGGTCATTAGTGGAGGACGTTGAAGAACCGGTCGAGGCGCACCTTGAACCAGGTCGTCGGGTTCAGCAGCGATGCGCCCGGCTTCCACGAGAACAGGATGATCTGCGCCTTGCCGACCAGGTTTTCAGCGGGAACCATGCCCACGCCGCTGGACTGTTCGACACGGCTGTCGATCGAGTTGTCGCGGTTGTCGCCCATCATGAAGTAGTGGCCGACCGGCACCTCATAGACCGGGGTGTCGTCCAGATCGTTTCCGGGACCGAAGTCCTGGGTCATGAAGCTCTTGCCGTTCGGCAGGGTTTCACGTGCCTGGATCACCGGATGCGAACCGAAGATATCCTGCACCTCCTGGGTGCTGACCACGACGTCCTGAACCGGCTTGTCGTTGATATACAGCTTGTTGGAGATCATCTGGATGCGGTCGCCCGGCAGGCCGATGACGCGCTTGATGAAGTCGGTCTTGTTGTCACGCGGCAGCTTGAACACCACGATGTCGCCACGCTTCGGCGCAGAGCCCATGATCCGGCCATTGAACAACGGCGGGCTGAATGGGATCGAGTGTTTCGAAATGCCGTAAGACCACTTCGACACGATGATGTAGTCGCCCTCGTACAGGTTCGGCTCCATCGAGGCCGACGGGATGGTGAAGGGCTGGAACAGGAAGATCCGCAGCACCATGGCGATCAGCAGGGCGAAGACGATCGTCTTGAAGATTTCGCCCGTCTCGCTGGCCGCCGACGGCTTTGGCTTGTCGCCAGGCGTGTCCGCATAGACGGTGCTGTTCGCGGTCGTCGCCTCTGCTTCTGCAGAAACAGAAGCGTCGTTGGGCTTTTGGTCTTCGCTCATGCGATTAAGGCATCCCTTGCCGCGTCTGCGCGGTCGTCTGCTGACGGGTATAACGCGATTAAGACAGCGGCAAGGCTTCGATCACCACGAAGGCGAGTGCGTAGGGGTGCTCGTCACTGAGGGTCAGGTGGATTTTCGCCTCATGACCGGGCGGGGTCAGCCGTTTCAGATGCTCGGCGGCATGGCCGGTCAAGGCCATGGTCGGTTGGCCGGAACGCAGGTTCACCACCCCCATGTCGCGCCAATAGACATCGGCCCGCATCCCTGTCCCCAGCGCCTTGGCGCAGGCTTCCTTGGCGGCGAACCGCTTGGCGTAGCTCCATGAGGCGTCGGGTTTGCGGTCCGAGCGTTCGCGCTCCAGATCGGTGAAGCAGCGCTGCTTGAACCGCTCGCCAAACCGATCCAACGACGCCTGGATGCGCCGGATGTCAGACAGGTCCGCGCCAACGCCGATGATCATTTTGCCGCATCCATAGCGGCCCGCATTCGGCGGATCGCGCCATCCAGACCGATGAAGATCGAATCGCCGATCAGGAAATGGCCGATGTTCAGCTCCCGGATTTCCGGGATCGCCAGCATGCGTGGCGCCGTGTCGTAGTCGAGGCCGTGCCCGGCATGGACCTCAAGCCCCAGAATGTCGGCCTGCGCAGCAGCCGCGGCCAGACGCTCGAACTCGACCTCGCGCTCAGCCGGATCGGTCAGGTGGCAGTAGCGCCCGGTGTGGAACTCCACCACCTGCGCACCAACAGCAGCAGCGGCCTCAACCTGTTCTTCGGCGGGTTCGATAAACAGGGACACGCGGATGCCAGCCTCGACCAGGGTCTTCACGACCGGCGCGATACGCGCCTCATGGCCCGCGACCGCCAGCCCGCCTTCGGTCGTCACTTCCTCGCGGCGTTCCGGCACCAGACAGGCGGCGTGCGGACGGTGGCGCAGCGCGATGGCCAGCATCTCATCCGTCACCGCCATCTCAAAGTTCAACGGCTTTCCGGCCCGCGCACACAGGGCGCTAAGCACATCGATGTCGGCGTCGGTGATGTGACGGCGGTCTTCGCGCAGATGGGCGGTGATGCCATCGGCGCCTGCCGCCAGCGCCGCCTCGGCCGCACGGGCGGGATCGGGATGAATGCCGCCGCGCGCGTTCCGCACAGTTGCGACGTGGTCGATGTTGACGCCCAGACGAACCCGCTCACGCTTCATCCCAATAGTCCCTTTCTATTTTGACAGCCGACGGCTGCCCGGATCTTCAACCGGAAGGGCAGCCAGTTCAGGCGGCAGGGCGTCAGCCGGATAGGCCGGTACTTCCAGCGACGCTAAGGCAATCAACGGCACGCCCACGTCCACCGTGCCGCCCGAACGGTCAACGATACAGGCGGCGGCGACGACTTCACCGCCTGCGGCCTGAATGGCGGCGATGCATTCGCGCGACGACAGACCCGTAGTGACGATGTCCTCGACCATGACGATCTTCTCGCCCGGTTCGACCGTGAAACCACGACGCAGCTTGAATTCGCCGCCCTCTCGCTCGACGTACATCGAACGGACGTTCAGGTGCTTGGCGGTCTCATATCCGGGAATGATGCCCCCGACGGCGGGCGAAATGGCGGCGTCCACCGGGCCGACCGTGGCGACGATCTTGTCCGCCAGCGCCTTGCACAGACGCGCACAGCGGGCGCCGTCCATGAAGACCAGATTCTTCTGCAGGAAGACCGGGCTGTGCAGGCCGGAGGACAGGACGAAATGACCTTCGCGCAGGGCGCCAGCGTCGCGGAATTCGTTGAGTACGTCTTCGGTGTTCATAAAGGTCGTCCTTAGACCCTGACCGCCAGCGAATGAACCCTCTAGCGACGACCTACTCGATGTTTTCGTGTGGACGCAGGCCGCGCGACAGTAGTTCTGCCCAGATGCCTTCGGCGTCCTCGGCGAAACCGATCAGGTCCAGATCCTTGCGCGCGATCATCCCATGCTCGACCAGGGCCTCGAAACCGATGACCGACGTCCAGTAGGCCTTATCCACCAGCACGATCGGCACGGGCGGGGCCTTGTTGGTCTGGCGCAGGGTCAGGATTTCAAACAGTTCGTCGAAAGTGCCGAATCCGCCCGGGAAGACCACCAGAGCATTGGCCCGCATCGCCAAATGCATCTTCCGCATCGCGAAATAGTGGAACAGGAAGGTCAGTTCCGGCGTCGAATAGGCGTTCGGCGCCTGTTCGTGCGGCAGGGTGACGTTGAAGCCGACGGACGGCGCGCCGATGTCGGTCGCCCCGCGATTGGCGGCCTCCATGATGCCGGGGCCGCCGCCGGTGGCGATGACATTGTCACGCGGCTCGCCGACATTGCCGCGCAGGGCGCCGCCACGTTCAGACGCCAGGCGACCAAAGGCCCGCGCCGTCTGATACCAGGGTTGGTCCTCACGGATGCGCGCACTGCCGAACACCACGATGGTAGAGCGCACGCCCCAGGCACGCAGGGCTTCCTCCGCCTTGGCGTATTCCATCAGGAAGCGCACGCCGCGCATGGAATCACTTAGCACAAAGTCCTGATCCACAGCGGCCATACGATAGGATGGCGACGCCATCTGGGCGGTGTTCGGCGTCAAATCTTGCGTCATTAGCCCCGTGCGCGGTCTACTGAATCAACGGATGGGTTGGCCCGCAGCGCCGCCATGATCATGGTGGCGTGCTTGGCGTCCTCGACCTCTACATCCACGTCGACATCGAAGAAGTCCTGCTGGCGGTGCGCCATCGACAGGTTGATGATGTTGCCACCCGCCTCGCCGATCAGGGTCGTCACCTGCCCCAGCACGCCCGGCGCATTGCGGATCGTGGCGCGGATGCGGGCCGCAGCAACAGCGTCTGTCTCGGCCTGCGGCGTCCATTGCAGATCGTGCCAGACGGAATCGTCGTCGGTGAAATCGGCCAGTGTCTGACAGTCGATGGTGTGAACCGTCAGCCCCTTCTCCGGCTCCAGAATGCCCACGATCCGGTCGCCTGGAACCGGCGTGCAGCATTGCCCGAAATGCACTGTAACGCCGGGCGTCAGCCCGCCGCCGCGTACGAACAGGCGCGCCGTGCCGCCTTCGATCCGCTGCTTCTCCGGTCCGGCCATCAGCCGCCCTTTAAGCGAAGGGAACAGGGTCTCGGCGACCGAACTGGGCGACAGACGTCCACGACCAAGTTCTTCGAACAGATCATCGTCCGAAGCCAACGCCTGATTCTCCAGAACCGGCTTCAGCGACACCTCGGCCAGGGTCTTCTCAACCCGGCTCAGCGTCTGTTGCAGGGCAACCCGCCCCAGTTTGACGAACTCGTCACGCTCAGAGGTTCGGATATGACGACGAATCGCCGAACGCGCACGGCCCGTGACCGTCAGACTGCGCCAGTCGGCCGGCACTTCGCGCTTAGCGCCGCGAATGATCTCGACCACGTCGCCGTTCTGAAGGGCGGTGCGCATCGGCTTCAGTTCGCCGTTCACCTTGACCCCGACCGCCGTATCCCCGACCTCGGTGTGGACGGCATAGGCGAAGTCCAGCGGCATCCCGCCGCGCGGCAGGGTCACCAGTTTGCCCTTGGGCGTGAAGACGAAGACCTGATCCAGATACATCTCCAGCTTGGCGTGCTCGACCCAGTCTTCGCCGCCCTCGCCGTGTTCGATCACCTGAACCAGATGGCGCAGGTTCTGCAGCGGGTCGCGTCCCCCGCCTTTCTCCATTGCTTCCCGGTCGAAGCCATAGGACTGGTTTTTGTAACGCCAGTGGGCCGCGACCCCGTCCTCAGCGACCCGGTCCATCGACTCGGTGCGGATCTGCATCTCGATCCGCAGACCGCGCGGCCCCACGACCGTGGTGTGCAGCGAGCGATAGTTGTTCGACTTGGGCGTCGATATGAAGTCCTTGAACCGCTCCGGCACCATCGGCCATTCACGGTGGATCACCCCCATGGCGCGGTAACAGTCGTCCTCAGCGTCAACGATGACGCGGAAGCCGTAGATGTCGGACAGGGACGAGAAGCCCACCGACTTGCGCTGCAGCTTGCGCCAGATCGAATAGGGCGTCTTCTGGCGACCAAAGACCCGCGCCTTGACGCCCGCCTCCGACAAAACCCGCTCAACCTCGCCCGACACGCCTTCGATGGCCTGTCCGTGCTCCAGCTTCAACGCCTCCAGACGCCGTTCGATGGCGGTCTTGGCGGTGGGGTTCAGATGGGTGAAGGCCAGTTCTTCCAACTCGGACGCAATCGAGTGGATGCCGATAGATCGGCCCAGCGGCGCATAGACTTCCAGCGTTTCGCGGCTGATCCGCTCGCGCTTCTCGGGCTTCACATACTGAAGCGTCCGCATGTTGTGCAGACGGTCCGCCAGCTTGACCAGCAGCACCCGCACGTCCCGACTGATGGCCAGGATGAATTTGCGCAGGTTCTCGGCCTGACGTGTGTGCTCGGCCTGAAGCTCCAGCCGCGACAGCTTGGTCACACCCTCGACCAGCACGGCGATCTCTTCACCGAACATCTCGGCGATGTCGTCGCGCGTCGCAGATGTGTCCTCGACCACGTCATGCAGCAGGGCCGTGACAATGGTGGCGGTGTCGAGCTTGTAGTCGGTCAGTATGCCCGCGACCTGGATCGGGTGGGCGAAATAGGGATCGCCCGAGGCCCGCAACTGCGAACCATGCATCTTCATCGCATAGACATAGGCGCGATTCAGCAGCGCTTCGTCAGCGGTGGGGTCATAGGCCTTTACGGCCTCAATCAACTCAAACTGACGCAGGATCGGTGCGCGTTTGACCGCCGGGGTTTCCTCACCAGCGGTCTTTGATTCGCTTTTGTTCGCACCTTGGTGCGCCGGCGGAACCGTCTCGGTCCGCGCCGGCAGAATAGTGACGCCCGAGGATGCCTCTTGCGTCAGTAGCGCTCCTCCTGACCGCCGTCACGGTCGCTTTGCAGCGCACGGATCAGTTCGGCCTCGGCCATGTTCATGTGCTGGGGTTCAGCCAGCAGGGCCACGACCTCGGCTTCGTCCTCGGCTTCCGTACGCTCATCAACGCGCTGCAGCGTGGTGATGATGGTCTCAAGCAGTTCGGTCGGAACGACGGTGTCGTCTGCGATTTCGCGCAGGGCGACGACCGGATTCTTGTCGTTGTCACGGTCGATGGTCAGTGCGGCGCCATTGGCGATGCTGCGGGCGCGGTGACCGGCCAGCAGAACCAGACCAAAGCGGTTCGGAACCTTCTCGATGCAGTCTTCGACAGTGACGCGGGCCATGAAATTCCTCGAACGCGGGGGAGAACCGCGTCAAATACAGATAGGGGCTATGTTTTGCAACGCCAGAGGGGCGGAAGTTGGGCGTTGGCCTCAACAGTCACTCGTGCGTTCTGCTTTGATTCGACGCGCATCGCGTCCGACTGACGCCGCTTCGGCCAAATCAACCGCATCCCGACCGCTTATCGGATGTACCCAATTCGGCGCAATCTCCGCGATCGGCCCCATGACGAACAGTCTGTCAGCCGCGCGCGGATGTGGCAGGATCAGTCCCTCCAGGTCACCGCGCAACCGTCCATAGGCGATCAGGTCCAGATCCAGAGTTCGAGGGGCGTTACGCGTGGATCTCTGACGCCCAAACGCATCCTCGATCCGGCCCAGCGTCGCCATAAGCGCATGAGGGGTGTGTTCCGTGCGAACAATCACCACGCCGTTCAGAAACGGCGGGTCGTGCGGATCTGGCCAGGCCTGCGACCGCCACCACGACGACCGTGCGACCACATCAACGCCCTCGCTGCGAAATCTCGCCAGTGAAGCTTCCAGCACAGCTTCATTTGACGGCCAGACCCCCTTGTCATTGCAGCCCAGCGCCACGATGACTGCGTCATCCAGGTTCAGCGACTCATCGATTCCCACGTCGATCCGAGCGTCGGCGCGGACGCCATTTTCTTCATTCCTATTGACGGCTTCGACCATGTTTCATTCCACCGACCGGCTGGCGATCTTCATCGACGGCTCGAACCTCTATTCCGCCGCGCGCGCCTTGCAGCACGACCTGGACTTCAAGCGGATGCTGGACTGGTTCCGCGCGAAATCCATTCTGACGCGGGCCTATTATTACACGGCGGTCGTCGAGGGCGAAGAATTCTCACCGGTGAAACCACTCGTGGACTGGCTCGACTACAACGGCTTTTCGGTCGTGACCAAGCCGGTCAAGCGTTTCACCGACGGTCAGGGCCACAGTCGCATCAAGGGCAATATGGACATCGAGATTGCGGTGGACATGATGGAACTGGCCCCGGCGCTGGATCATATGGTTCTGTTCTCCGGCGACGGCGATTTCCGGCGTGTGGTCCAGTCGGTTCAGGCCAAAGGCGTGCGCGTCACAGTCATCTCGACGCAAAAGACCCAGCCGCCCCATATCGCCGACGAGTTGCGCCGTCAGGCTGACGCCTTCCTGGACTTGAACGATCTGATGGGCGATTTCGGACGTCCCAAGAGCGGCGGCGGGCAATGAGCCTGACGCCGGAGCCTGCACGCGACTGCCCGCTGTGCCCGCGCCTGGTCGAATACCGCCATGAGAATGCGCGCAAGGATCCCGATTGGTGGAACGGCCCTGCCCCATCCTTCGGCGATCCAAACGCGCGGCTGCTGATCGCGGGCCTGGCGCCGGGCCGCACCGGCGCAAACCGCACAGGCCGCCCCTTCACGGGCGATCATGCCGGATGGCTGCTGTACGACACGTTGAAGAAGACCGGCTTCGCGCACGGGACCTATGACCCGGACGGTCATGACGACCTGACGCTGACGGACTGCATGATCACCAATGCGGTCCGCTGCGCCCCTCCCGGCAACAAGCCCCTGCCGATTGAAGAAACGACCTGCCGTCCCTTCCTGATCGACCGGCTGAAGCTGCTGCCCAACCTGAAGGTCATCGTGACCCTGGGCGACGTATCCCGCCGCAACATCCTGAAGGCCTTCGGACGTCCCGGCACGGCCATGCCCGCCGGTCACGGCGCGGAGGGCGAGGCGGGCGGCTATGTCATCCTGAATTCCTATCACTGCTCGCGCCTGAACACGAACACAGGCCGCCTGACGCCCGAGATGTTCGAATCCATCTTCGAACGCGCCAAGACGCTGATCGCCGCCTAAACCGGCGGCGGGGCAAAGGCCTCAGCCCTTGTCCCGCATCAGGCGGGCCTTGTCGCGCTGCCAGTCGCGTTCGGCGGAGGCTTCACGCTTGTCGTGCAGCTTCTTGCCCTTGGCCAGCGCGATCTCAAGCTTCGCCTTGCCTGAATCATTCAGGTACAGCTTCAGCGGAATAATGGTCTGGCCATCGCGTTGAACGGCGCCGATCAGGCGGTCGATCTGCTTTCTATGCAGCAGCAGCTTACGCGGGCGTCTCGGCTCGTGGTTGAAGCGATAAGCCTGTTTATACGGCGGGATGTCGGCGTTGATCAGCACGATCTCGCGCCCTTCGACCGCCGCATAGCTTTCGGCGATATTGGCCCGACCGTCGCGCAGCGCCTTGATCTCGGTGCCGAGCAATTGAATGCCGGCCTCGATATTGTCCTCAAGGAAATAGTCGAACCGCGCGCGACGGTTCTCAGCGATCAGCTTGGATTTGGATTGGGGTTGCGGCGCCATCAGGTCACGCCCGCTTCCACCATCGCACGGTCGATGATCGGCTTGACCGCATCCGATGTCGGCGACAACGGGAGGCGCGCCTCCTCGTTGCAAAGGCCCAACTTGGCCAAGGCGTACTTGGTCGGCGCGGGGGAGTTGGCGAGGAACAGCGACTTGCACAGGCCGATCAGGCGGTCCTGCCAATCGCGGGCCGTGGCGTAGTCGCCTGCCGCCGCCGCATTATGCAGTGCGACCATGGCTTCAGGCGCCACATTGGACGCCACCGAGATCAATCCGACCCCGCCCGTGGCATGATAGCCCAGATAGCTCGGATCATCACCCGAGATCAGATCGAACTGCCCATCGATATTGGTGCGCATCCAGCTGACCCGGCTCATGTCGCCGGTGGCGTCCTTGATACCGACGATGTTTGGATGAGCGGCCAACCGCGCCACCGTCTCATTGGCCAGATCAACCCCGGTCCGCCCCGGCACATTGTAGAGCACGATCGGCAATTGGACGGCGTCTGCGATGGCTTCAAAATGCGCCGCCATGCCCGCCTGCGACGGGCGGATGTAATAGGGCGTGACGACCAGAGCCCCGTCCGCCCCCACCGTCTTGGCATGGCGGGTCAGGTCTATGGCTTCCTTGGTGTAGGGCGACCCCGTTCCGGCGATGACGCTGACGCGCCCCGCCGCCAGCCGCACGCACAGTTCGATCACATGCTTGTGCTCGTCCAAATCCATGCTGGCGCCCTCGCCCGTCGTGCCCATCGGCACGACGCCGTGAACGCCTGCGGCGATCTGGCGCTCCAGAAGTTTGACGAATGCAGCCTCGTCCACGTTTCCGTCACGAAGAGGTGTGATCAGGGCGGTGATCACGCCCTTGAACAAGGGGGCGTTCATGGAACTAAGCTAGCCTGCGTGGAGAGCGGCGAAGGACACATGTCCAAAGCCTTTTCAGAGCACGGGAAGTTATGTCGCCAGCGGCTTCGCCGCAACCGGATTGAATGAGAACAGGACAGATCATGATTGCGACAAGTCTGGCGGCCGCCCTGGCCGTCCTCGCGCCGAACCCGCAGGACGTGTCTTCCGGGCCGGTCCCCTACTCGTCGGTGCAGCCTGTCAGCGTCCCTCAGTCGACCTATCATGGCCGCCGTGTCCTGAACGATCAGGACACCGCCTATTTCCGCCAGGGTCTGGCCGCTGCCCGCGCGCGCAATGTCGGCGCGACCCAGGCCGCCATGTCCCAGATCGGCGATCCCACCGCCCGAAAGCTGGTGCAATGGGCGCTGATCGACACGACCGGCGAACAACTTTCCTATTCCGATCTGGCCCAGACCCAGACCACCATGGCGAGTTGGCCGCGCGCCGAATCACGCCGCCTCGCCACTGAAAAAGTACTGGATCGTTCAGGGGCCGGTCCCGACGCTGCCCTGGCCCTGTTCGCAAACAGCGCCCCGACGACTGTTGAGGGCGCCATCTCTTATGCTTCGGCGCTCGAGCAACGCGGCCGCCAGAACCAGGCCCGTGATCTGATTCGCGACTGGTGGCGCACCCAGTCCTTCGACGACGCCCCACAAAGCCGCATCCTGTCACGCTGGAGCGCATGGCTGACCCCGGCGGATCACGAGGCGCGCCTGAACATGCTGCTGCTTGGCCCGCACGGTCCGGCCACGCGTTCGATGGTCGCCCTGGTGTCGCCGGACCGCGCTTTTATCGCCAATACGGTCATGAACCTGCGCAGCGCCTACAGCCCTGACGCTGTGATCGCGGGCCTGACGCCAGCCCAGGCGAACGATCACGCCGTGGTGCTGGAGCGCGTCCGCATCCTGCGTTCCCAGAACCGTCAGTCGGAAGCCTTCCCTCTATTGGCCAATCTGCCGCCCGCCCCTGCGCATACGACCGGCGACAACACCCTGTGGACCGAGCGCCGCAACTATTTCCTGGACGCCCTGCAGCGCAACAACTGGCAGGCCGCCTATGACGCCATGAACGGCCATGGCTTCACCTCCGGCGACCGAATGGTGGACGCCGAGTTCTTCGCCGGTTGGGTCGCCCTGACCAAGCTGAACCGGCCAGAAGTGGCGGCGCGTCATTTCGAAGCCCTGCGCAGCGCCTCATCGACCCCCATTACTCAGGGCCGCGCCTTCTACTGGCTGGGCCGGGCCGCAGAGGCGCGTGGCGAACGTCAGGCCGCCCATACCTATTACCGCAACGGGGCCCAGCACTGGCAGACCTTCTATGGCCAGTTGGCCGCTGAAAAGGCCGGCCTGACCACGCTGCAGCTGCCGGGCGAACCCGCCCCGACCCAGAGCGACATCGCCGCCTTCGAGAGCAATGAAGTCGTGCGCGCCGCCCGCATTCTGGGCGAAACGGGCGAGACCACCCTGCTGCGCGTCTTCGCCTACAAGCTGGACGACGATCTGCCGAACATCGAGGGATTGGCCCAGTTGATGGACCTCTCGCGCAGCTATGGCGAAGACTTCACCGCCATGATGGTGGGACGTGGCGCCAGCCAACGCGGCTTTGTCATGCCGGAACGCATGTATCCCTTGCGCATCCCACCTCAGGTCGCTGGCGCCGCGCCGCTCGAGTTCACCCAGGCGATCACGCGTCAGGAATCCAGCTTCGACCCACGCGCCCGCTCGCACGCCGATGCGCGCGGCATGATGCAGTTCCTGCCCGCCACGGCAGCTGGTGTGGCCCGTCGTCTGGGAATGAGCTATTCGCCAGACCGCCTGTGGGACCCGGACTACAACATGACCTTGGGCAGCTACCATTTGGGTGAGCTGATGACGTCGAACAATGGCTCCATGCTGCTGGCGACCGTGGGTTACAACGCCGGTCCGGCCCGCCCCAGCCAGTGGATTGCGCGCTGCGGCGATCCGCGCGGCGACGTCAACGCCACGATCGACTTCATCGAATGCGCGCCCTTCACCGAGACGCGCAACTATATGATGCGGGTGATGGAGAATATGGCGGTTTACAAGGCCCGCCTGAACGGCGGTTCGGCCCCGCTGACACCATCCGCCGACATTGCGCGCGGCACAGCAGCCGGCCCACGCTCATACACCAGCAACTAAGTCCTAAGCCCGGCGGGCCGCCAGCAGCGGCCCGTTCGGCGCCTCGATCCATTCGCCGTCCAGTCCGAACACGGAACGCAGGACGGCGGGCGACAGGGCCTCTACCGGCGCGCCCTCCGCGACCACCCGGCCCTGATCCAGCACCACGACACGATCTGCAAAACCCGCCGCCAGCGTCAGGTCGTGCAGGCTGACCAGCACCCCCGATCCGGCATCGGCCCGCGCCCTCAACCGCTCCAGCACCAGTCGTTGTGCATCCGGGTCCAGACCCGCAATCGGCTCATCGGCCAGCAGCAGCGGCGCACCGACCACCAGAGCCCGCGCCAGCAGCACCCGCGCCCGCTCGCCGCCCGACATGTCCGCCACGCCGCGGTCGATCAGATGCTCGGCGCCGACCTCGACCAGCGCTGCTTTGGCCCGCTTCGCGGCATCGCCTCCCGACAGGAAGGGCGCACCCAGCGCCGCCACCTCAACCGCAGGCAGGTTCCAAGCGATCCGGCGTTCCTGCGGCAGATAGGCGGCCCTCTCGGCCCGACGTCGCGGCGACAGGGTGTGCAGATCATCGCCGCCCAGCCGCACCGCGCCTTCCGTCAGCGGCAACAGACCGACCGCCGCGCGGATGGCGCTGCTTTTGCCCGCACCATTGGGTCCGCACAGGGCCACGACCTCTCCGGCCCCGACGCTCAGGTCGACGCCGTTCAGTACCGCCTGCTTGCCCAGACGGGCGCTCACCTTCTCCAGCGTCAACAGGCTCACAGCCGCCACTCCCGCGCCGCGCGCCACGCAATCAGCGCAAACAGGGGCGCACCGATCAGGGCGGTGAAGACGCCCAGCTTCAGTTCCTGATCCGTCGGCGTCAGCCGCGCCAACAGGTCCGCGATCACCAGCATCAGCCCGCCCGCCAGGGCGGACGGCGCCAGTATCCGCCCCGCATCGACTCGCACGGCCGCTCGCACCAGATGCGGCGCCGCCAGGCCGACAAACCCGATCACACCCGCCACAGCCACCGCCGCCCCCGTGGCTAGCGCCGCCGCGATCAGGGCGAACGTCCTCAACCGCCCCATCGATAGGCCGGACGCCGCAGCCCCTTCTTCACCCAAGGCCAGCATCTTCAGGCCCGGCGAGGCCAGAACTGCGAAAACCGCCGACACCAGAACTGCAGGCGTCACCCAGGCGACATCGACCCAGCTGCGGTTCTGCACCGACCCCAGCAGCCACGACATCACCTCGGCCTGCGCAATCGGCGACGGCGACAGGTTGAAGATCAGGGCCGTCAAAGCGCCTGCGAAACTGGACAAGGCCACCCCGAACAGGATCAGGGCCTCTGGCGCGCGCATGGCGCTGGAGGCGGCGATCAGCATCGCCCCCGCCAGACCGGCGCCGACCAGGGCCGAAATCTCGACCAGCCCTGGAACCGCTGCCGCCCCCATGACGATGGCCAGCGCCGCCCCCAAAGCTGCTGTCGCCGACACGCCCAGCACGCCGGGGTCCGCCAGCGGATTGCGCAACAACCCCTGCATCACCGCGCCCGCCAGCCCCAGCGCCGCGCCGACCACAAGGGCGCACACCGCTCTCGGCGCCCGCACCTGCCACAGAACCTCCCAAGGCCCCGACGACGGATCACCGAACGCCGCCGCGTATTGCGCGCCGTCGAAACGCGTCTCGCCAATCAGGATCGCCAGCGTCAGGGCGGCGCTCACGCACAGCCCTAACCCCAGACACAACCGCACCGTCCGGCTCATGGCCGCCCCTTCGCCATGATCGCCACACCGTCCGCCGCAAACCACGCCGGACAGGTCAGAACCGCCGCAGGCAAATTGGCCGCTGTCTTGCTCTCGGCCGCACGCCGCACGACCGGATGACGCCCCGGCCCGCGCCAGTCGGATCGCAGCATGTCAAAGAAGCCCAGCACGAAACGCATCGGCGGATGCATGGCGATCCGCTCGACGCTATAGGCGCCGAAACCCGGCTTCTCGGTCAGGTTATCGAACCCTGCCGCCCGCATCATGGCGTCGACCAGGGTGCCAGCCCCCGCTGTGAACCCGCCCGCCGTCAGATAGACCGCGCCAGGACGCTTCGCCGTGACCTCTGGTGAAGCCGCCGCCAGCTTGTCCCGCATCGTCTGCTCCAGACGCTGTCCGCGCTCGACCTGTCCGAGGCCAGCGGCGACGTTGCGGATGTCGGCGCTGATCCCGTCAAAGTCGGTGGCGTCCTCAATATTCAGAACAAGTGTCCCGCGCTTTTCCAGCGCCGTCAGCAGACGCGGCTCGCCGCCCCAGTAACGCACCACCACATCGGGCTGAAACCCGATGGCGGCCTCCAGCGTCGGACGCACCTGACGACGTTCGGCCGCTTCCCGCCTCATCCAGGAATCGGGATCATCCGCCCGTGGCGACAGGGCCAGTTCGGCGTCGGGGGCCAGAGCCAGAACATATTGGTCCGCACACTGATCAAGCGCCATGATCCGCAATGGACGTGCGTCTGCATGATCCGCTGCGAGGAGTAGAAAACCACCCGCCAAACCGGCGGCCAGCACCCGCCTCACGATTTCAGCAGCCCTGCGAACACAGCGTCCAGCGTCGTATCGACGACAAGTTGACGATCCGCCCACGGAAAATAGGTCTTGGTGATCATCAGGGACACTACGCCATGCGCGGCGGCCCAGATCGACTGGGCTATGGCGCTGGGATCGCCCTTCATGCGCCCCGAAGTCACGGTTTGGGCCACGACATCCTCAAAGGCCGAAAACACGCTGAATCCAAGTTCTTGCGCCAGGGTCTGCGCGCCGTCTCGCGCCTCAACCGGACGCGTCAGATAGATCAACCGATAGGCGTTTGGATTGGCGAAGCCGAAATCCACATAGGCATTGATCATGCCCCGCAACCGGATTTCAGGCGGTCCGTCCTGAGACGCCAGCACCTCGGTCGCAGCGATCAACGCCTCAAAGGCTTCGCGGCAGATTTCCTGCAAAATCTCGCCCTTGTCGGCGAAATGCATATAGAGCGCGGTCGAGGACAGGCCGACTTCCTCCGCGATCTTGCGGATGGTCGCCCCTTCATAGCCGAACTCGACAAAGATGCGTTCAGCGGCCGCCAGTATCTCGCCACGACGAGAATGGCCCTCCCCCTTGGGCTTTCGATTTGAGCGCGAAGAGGTCGACACGGCGGACAAACGAAGACTCCGGTTCAGCAACGCCCTGCATAGCGACAATCGCGACGCGACGCCAACAGCAGCAGCGCATTGGGTTGACGGCTTAACGCTTTGCAGTTGTATTCGACCTGGAGGGCGACATGATCAACGCGACCAAAGAGGGGCGCCAATGCGCCGACAGGATCGGGCCAACCGGCGCTCAATGGTCCAGCATCGCCCTGATTACAGCAGTCGTGACGCTTGGCCTCATCCTTCGGCCAGGCCTGACAGTGGTTGTGTTGGCCTGTATCATAGCCCTCGGATTTGTGGTGGCGGCGGCATGGCGTTTTGTTCTCGTGGTCGCCAGCCTTGCGCCGCCCCGCCAGGTTCCGACGCCGGACCGTTGGCCGCATTATACGATTCTAGCCGCCCTGCATGATGAGGCGGCGGTGACGCCTCGCCTGATCTCGAACCTGTCGCGCATTGACTACCCCCAAAACCGGCTTGAAGGTTTTCTGGTGCTGGAGGCTCACGATCAGGCGACCATCGACATCGCCATGGCGGCACCGAAACCCTCGTGGCTGAAGATCATCGTCGTTCCCCCCGGATCGCCCCAGACCAAGCCACGCGCCCTGAACCACGCCCTGTCTCAGGCCAGGGGCGAGCTGCTGACCATCTATGACGCCGAGGACGAACCCGATCCGCAGCAACTGCGTCAGGCGGCGGCCCGGTTCGTCGCCGACCCTAAATTAGGCTGCCTTCAGGCCCCCCTTCGCATCCGACGCCTCGACAACGCACCAAGTTCTTCCCGCTTCCTCGACCGACAGTTCGCCTTTGAATACGCGGCCCTTTTCGAGGTGACCCTGCCCGGCATGGCGCGGCTGGGCCTGCCCTTCCCGCTGGGCGGCACCAGTAATCATGTCCGCACCTCCGCCCTGCGCGGCGTCGGCGGCTGGGACGCGCATAATGTCACTGAGGACGCTGATCTCGGCTTTCGACTTTGGTCGGCAGGCTGGGGCATGGGGGTGATTGACGCCCCGACATGGGAGACGCCGCCGGGCGCGCTGGAACGCTGGCTGCCGCAACGCACCCGCTGGCTGAAAGGCTATATGCAGACCTGGGGCGTCCACACCCGTTCGCCTTTGCAGTTGGGGCGACGCGGGCTGGTGTCCCTGCTGATGACCCTGGGCGCCGCCATTGTCTCAGCGGGGGCGCATGCCCCCACACTGGCCTGGTTGGCGTCCGCTGTCCTGATTGGACTTCATGCCGGGATCACGCCCGCCACGCCGATCACCGGCGTCACCGTGCTGAGTCTGGGCGTCATCGCCGCCCTGATGACCTGTGCGGTCGGTGCGCGACGTGCAGGCCTGCGGTACGGGCTGACGGACATGCTGTCGGCGCCCGCCTATTGGTCCCTGCTCAGCCTTGCGTTTTTCCACGCTTTCTGGCGGCTGATTGTCGAGCCCTATGTCTGGGACAAGACCCAGCACGACGCCGAACCGGGCGCCTCTGATGCGATGGAAGCTGGACGCGAGGCCGCCTGAGCGCCTATCAGCCCGACGATGGCTCCCGTCCTTTCCAAGACCCCCGAAACCCTCGTGACCCGCGGCTGGTCAGACTATGCCCTGCTGGACAGCGGCGACGGCAAGAAGCTGGAACGCTATGGCCGCTATACGGTCGTGCGGCCCGAGCCGCAGTGTTTCTGGTCGCCGCGCGATCCCGCCGCCTTCGAGGCCGCCACCGCCCTGTTCGATCCGCAGCAGGAAGAAGAGGATTCCGGCCGTTGGAAGTTCGACAAGCACGGCCCCGTTGACGCCTTTCCGCTGAAATGGCGCGACGTGAAGTTCACGGGCCGCTTCACCCCCTTCCGCCACCTGGCCTTCTTCCCTGAACAGGCGGCCAACTGGGAATGGCTGGATGCGCGCGTGCGCAGCTTCTCACAGTCTGCGGGCCGCGCCCCCAAGCTGCTGAACCTGTTCGGATACACCGGCGTGGCCAGCCTGGCCGCGGCTGCGGCGGGCGCCGAGGTCACCCACGTCGACGCCTCCAAGAAGTCGGTCAACTACGCCCGCGAGAACGCCGAACAGTCCGGTCTGGCCCAGCACCCGATCCGCTGGATCGTCGAGGACGCCCGCAAATATGTGGCGCGTGAGGTTCGTCGCGGCTCCAAATACGACGGCATCATCCTGGACCCGCCCAAATATGGTCGCGGACCGACGGGCGAAGTCTGGCGCCTGTTCGAGGACATGCCCCCCCTGCTGAAGGACTGCGCCGCTCTGCTGGCCGATGACGCCGACTTCCTGCTGCTGAACGCCTATGCGGCGCGCGTATCCGGCCTGTCGCTGGCGCACCTGATGGCAGAAGCGACCCATGATCGCGGCGGGCGCATCGACTGGGGCGAACTGGCCCTGTCAGAAGACGGCCCGAACGCCCGCGCCATCGGCCTGTCCTTCTTCGCGCGGTGGAGCAAATGAGCGTTCAAGACGAATACCGCGTCATCACCTCGCTGACGAACGACACCATCAAGGCCGTCCGGGCCCTGCATATGCGCAAGGAACGCGATCTGACCGGGACCTTTTTGGCCGAAGGTCTGAAGTTCATCGGCGAGGCGTTGGATCAGGGCCGAGCGCCGAAAATGCTGCTGGTCGGCGAAGACGCCCGTCCGCACCCCCTGCTGGATCGCGCCAAGGCGGAAACGCGCAAGGCGGGCGGCGACATCATCATCGTCACCCACGCCATCCTCGAAAAGATCAGCCGTCGCGACAACCCGCAGACGGTGTTGGGCGTGTTCGAACAGGCCTATGCGCCGCTGGAAAGCTTGAACCCCGCCTCGGCCCCCTGTTGGGTCGCGCTGGAGCAGGTGCGTGATCCGGGCAATCTGGGCACCATTATCCGCACGGCGGACGCAGCAGGCTGCGGCGGCGTCATCCTGATCAGCGACTGCGTCGATCCCTATTCGGTCGAGGCCGTGCGCGCGACCATGGGTTCGGTCTTCGCCGTCTCGATCACCAAGACGACGCCGGAAGCCTTCTTGGCATGGCGCCAATCCTGGCCCGGCAGCGTCGTCGGCACCCGTCTGGACGCCACCGTCAGCCATCGCTCTGCGGTGATGCAGAAGCCGTCGCTGATCCTGATGGGCAATGAACAGGCGGGCCTGACCGATCAGCTGGCCGCCGCCTGCGACGTCAACGTCAAGATCCCGATGCGCGGCCGGGCCGACAGCCTGAACCTGGCCATCGCCACCGGCATCATGGTCTATGCGGCGACAGACGAGGCCTAAAGCTCCGTCTCTGGCGCCACGCGGCCCAGCATCCACAGGGCCAGAATGCTGATCACCGCAGACCCGGCCAGATAGCCGCCGACTGCCACAGGTCCGAACGTGGTCGCCAGCTTCATGGCGATGAAGGGCGCCAGCGACGCCCCGATGATGCCCGCCAGATTGAAGGCCATCGACGCGCCCGTATAGCGAACCGTCGTCGGGAAGGGCCGCGCCATCGCGGCGCCAATCGGCCCATAGGTGCAGCCCATCAGGCCGAAACCCAGCGCAAAGAAGATCAACAGGCCCGTCAGGCCCAGGCCGAACAGCGGCGCGAACAGCACCCCGAACAGGCCGATCCCGACCGACGACCAGATCAGCACCTTCACCTGTCCGTATTTGTCAGCCAGCAGCGCCGTCACCGGAATGAAGGCGGCGAAGAACAGCACCCCGATCAACTGGATCGGCAGCACGTCGGCCCGCGCCAGACCCATGCCGGTGGTCGCCCAGCCCAGGGCGAAGACCGTCATCAGATAGAAGAGCGTAAAGGTCGTCACGCCGCTGAACGTGCCCAGCACCAGCGCCGCCTTGTGGTTCGAAAACAGGGTCACGGCGGGCGCCTTCACCCGCTCATGACGGTCGACGACCTTCTGGAACTCGGGCGTTTCGGTGATCTTCAGACGAACCCACAGGCCCACGAACACCAGAAGCGCGCTGGCGATGAACGGAATGCGCCAGCCCCAGCACTCGAACGCGCCCTCGCTCATGGTCGAGGTCAGAATGATGAAAGAGGCGGTCGACAGGATGAAACCGATGGGCGCGCCCAGCTGCGGGAACATGCCGAACCAGGCCTTCTTGCCCGGAGGCGCGTTCTCGGTCGCCAGCAGCACGGCCCCGCCCCACTCGCCGCCCAGACCCAGACCCTGACCGAACCGGCACAGCGCCAGCAGCAGCGGCGCGACAATGCCGACCGACTCGTGGGTCGGCAAAACGCCGATGGCGACCGTCGATAGGCCCATGGTCATCAAGGCCGCGACCAGTGTGGCCTTGCGTCCCACCTTGTCGCCGAAATGGCCGAACGCGAGCGCCCCGATGGGCCGCGCGAAGAAGGCGATGGAGAAGGTTGCGAACGACGACAGCATGGCCGTGGTCGGATCACCGCCGGGGAAGAACAGGCGTGGAAACACCAGCACCGCCGCCGTGGCGTAGATGTAGAAGTCGTAGAACTCGATCGTCGTGCCGATCAGGCTGGCGAAAAGAACGCGCCCATTACGGACGGTTGGCGAAACTTTCTTGGCGTCTGACACGGGCTCGTCCTGATTCAACGCAACGGCAATGCTGTGATCCCCGGTTCGCGTCAACCCGCCATCAGGTTCCGCGCGGCTTGGCCCGGTTGGTCGGCTGGGCCTCTGCCGGGTTTTCCGGCCACGGGTGGCGCGGATAGCGGCCACGCATGTCCGCCCGCACGCCCGCCCATGATCCGGCCCAGAACCCCGGCAGATCCTTGGTCACCTGCACCGGCCGCCGCGCGGGCGACAGCAGCGACAGGGTCAGCGGAATCCGCCCGCCGCCAACCCTGGGATGGGTGGTCACGCCGAACAGTTCCTGAACCCGGATCTCGACGCGCGGCCCGCCCTCGGCGCCATAGTCGATGCCCGCGGATCCCAGCGGCGTCGTCAGCCGCGTCGGGGCCAGCTCGTCCAGCTTCCTCTGCAAATCCCACGGGATCAGCCCGCGCAAGGCGTCAGCCAGCCGTCCATCGCCGATAGCCTCCAGCGACTTGGCGCCCTCCAGCAGCGGCCACAGCCAATCGTCCGCCGCCGCCAGCAGCGCCGCATCCGACATATCCGGCCAAGCGGGATCAAGTTCATGCAGAAAGGCCAGCCGCGCACGCAGCCCGCCCGCCTGTTCACCCCATTTCAGAACCCCCAGCCCCGAGGCCTCGACCTCGGCGCGCAAGGCCCCGGCCATCGCCTTGGCGTCCGGCGCGCCGACCACTTTTTCGTCCAGCACGATGGCGCCGATCTTACGCGCACGGCGGATGACCATCCGGCCTGACGGTTCCTTGACCAGACGATCCTCGACCTCGATCAACCGCCCCAGGTCCGCCTCGATCCGCGAACCGTCGAGCGCCGCCGCCAGCCGCACCCGGTCGCGCGCATCCCCGCCGCCCAGTTCCGCCACCGCCAGCCAGGGTTCGCGCGCCAGATGGTCGGTCGGCTCCAGCATGGCCCCACGTCCGCTGGCCAGCAGCAGTTCGCCCGCTTTGCCGCGCGCCTTGGCGATACGCTCGGGGAAGGCTTCGGCCAGCAGCAGGCCCGGCTCGACCGTGTCGCCCGAACCGCCGCTCGCCGCCCTGGCCCAGCGATCCGCTAGTTTCATCGCATCGCGTGCGCGCGGCGACCGATCCCGCTCCAGCCCGACCAGACGATCCGCCAGATCAACACCCGATCCGCCCAGCCCCGGCTCGCTCAGCACCGCCGCGATCCGCGCGCCTGTCATGGCGTCGCCAGCATCGGACGCCACCGCCACCATATGCGCCAATCGCGGCGACAGAGGTATCCGCGTCAACCGTCGCCCATGCGCCGACAGCCCGCCCTCGGCATCCAGCGCGCCCAATCGGGTCAGAACCTTTCTCGCCTCCGCCATCGCCCCCGCAGGCGGCGGGTCCAGCAGGGCCAAGCCTTCGACCGATCTTGCGCCCCAACGCGCCAGATCCAGCGCCAGACTGGTCAGGTCGGTCTCCTGAATTTCTGGCCTTTGATGCGGAACCAGACCACGCGTCTGCTCCTCATCCCACAGACGATAGCAGACACCGGGCTCGGTCCGTCCGGCGCGTCCCCGCCTTTGTTCCGCCGACGACCGGCTGACCTTGACCGTCGCCAGACGGGTCAAGCCGCTGGAGGGCTCGAAACGCGGCACGCGCGACAAGCCGCCGTCCACCACGACCCGTACGCCCTGAATGGTCAGGCTGGTCTCCGCCACCGAGGTCGCCAGCACCAGTTTTCGCCGTCCATGCTCTGCGGGTTCGATAGCCCGATCCTGCTCCACCCGGTCCAGACCTCCATACAGCGGAACCACATCGACGTTCGGCAGCCGCAACCGCTCCTTCACCAGCCGCGCGACGCGGTGGATTTCGCCCTGCCCCGGCAGGAAGCCCAGCACAGATCCCGTCTGCTCGCCCAGCGCCGTCAGACAGGCGCGCGCCATCGCCTCATCGAACCGCTCGGCGGCGTTGCGCCCCAGATACCGCGTCTCGACCGGGAACGCCCGCCCCTCAGCCTCAATCACAGGCGCGTCGTCCAGCAGACGCGACACACCGAGCACGTCCAACGTCGCCGACATGACCAGCAGCCGCAGGTCTTCGCGCAACACGCCTTGCGTCTCGCGCGCCAGCGCCAGCCCCAGATCGGCGTCCAGACTGCGTTCGTGGAACTCGTCAAACAGGACCGCGCCCACGCCTTCCAGCGACGGGTCATCCAGGATCATCCGTGTGAAGACACCCTCGGTGATGACCTCGATCCGCGTTATCGAGCCGATCCGACTTTGCAGCCGCGTGCGATAGCCGACCGTGTCGCCTGCTTGCTCGCCTAGTGTCTGCGCCATCCGGTCTGCGGCGGCCCGTGCCGCAATCCGCCGGGGTTCCAGCACCAGAATCTTGTCGCCATCCAGCCAAGGTTCATCCAGCAGAGCCAAAGGCACAACAGTCGTCTTTCCCGCCCCTGGCGGGGCCGCCAACACAGCCGTGTTGCCGTGCGCAAGAGCGGCCTTCAGTGGTTCGAGGACGGTGTGGATTGGCAACATGCAGCGGCTCTAGCGCGACGCGGCACGATCACGAAAGCGTCGTCTGGCCTTAACCACCTCGTCATCCGCGTTGCGCGCAGGCCCATCCGTCGCTAGCGTCGGCCCAAAGCAGTCGAGGGGCTGCCAGTAATCGTGGGGAATATCTAAATGTGGCGCGTCAAATCGTTGGATGCGATTCTCGCATCCGCGGAGAAAAAATCGCTAACCCGAAGCCTAGGCCCCGTTCAGCTGACCTTGCTGGGCGTGGGCGCGATCATCGGCACCGGAATCTTCGTACTAACGTCTGAAGCGGCTCAAAAAGCCGGTCCGGGCATGATGTGGAGCTTCGTTATCGCCGGCCGTGGCGGCGCTTTGCTATTCAGAGATCGCTTCGATGGTGCCGGTTTCCGGCTCCGCCTACACCTACACCTATGCGGTGATGGGCGAGCTGTTGGCCTGGATGGTCGGTTGGGCGCTGATCCTTGAATACGCCGTTGCAGCCTCGGCGGTGTCCGTCGGCTGGTCCGGCTATTTCATTGGCCTTCTACAGAGTTGGGGCGTGACCTTGCCCCATGCCATAGCCGTCGGCCCATACGCCGGCGGCATCGTGAACCTGCCGGCCCTGCTGATCGCCCTGTTGATCACAGGTCTGTTGATGCTGGGCACCAGCGAGAGCGCGCGCGTCAATGCGGTTCTGGTCGCCATCAAGGTCACCGCCCTGACGGTCTTCATCGTGCTGACCCTGCCGGTGTTGAAAGGCGCCAACTTCACGCCCTTCACGCCGAACGGCTGGTTCGGCGACGGTCATGGCGCCGGTCTGGGCGTCGTGGGCGCGGCGGCCTCGATCTTCTTCGCCTATGTCGGCTTCGATGCTGTTTCGACGGCGGCGGAAGAAACCAAAAACCCGCAACGCAACGTGCCCATCGGCCTGATCGCTTCACTGGGCATCTGCACCATCTTCTACCTGCTGGTCGCAGCCGGTGCGATTGGCGCCATCGGTGCTCAGCCCCTCGTCGGTTCTGGCGGTGAAGTGCTGCACGCCGGTTCGTCGGCTCTGGCGGCCCAGTGCGCCACCTATTCGTCGCTGCAGGAACCTCTGGTCTGCTCGCGTGAAGCTCTGGCCCATGTGCTGCGCGTCGTCGGTCACGAACGTATCGGCGACTTCATCGGCATTGCCGCCTTCCTGGCACTGCCTTCGGTCATCCTGATCATGCTGTTCGGCCAGACCCGCATCTTCTTCGTGATGGCGCGTGACGGCCTGCTGCCCGGCTTCCTGGCCACCATCCACCCCAAGTGGAAGACGCCGCACATCGTGACGATGATCACCGGCGTCGCCGTGGCCATCTTCGCCGCCTTCCTGCCGGTCGGTAAGCTGGCGGACATCTCCAACTCCGGCACCCTGTTCGCCTTCTTCATGGTGGCGATCGCGGTGATGATCTTGCGCGTGACCCAGCCGAACCGTCACCGCCCCTTCAGAACGCCTCTGATCTGGGTCATCGCGCCATTGGCGGTGATCGGCACTCTGGGCCTGTTCTTCAACCTGCCGACAGAATCCCAGCTGGTTCTGCCGATCTGGGGCGCCATCGGCCTGGTGGTCTATTTCGCCTACGGCTATCGCAAGAGCCACGTCGGTCGCGGTCTGGTCGAAGTCCACGAAACGGACAAGGACGCGCCTCCGCCGCCCGTTCCTCCGATCAGCTAAAAGCAGAAAGGCCCCGGATCGCTCCGGGGCCTTTTTTCTTTGGGTCCAGGGTCTGAAAGACCTTGGTGCGGATGAGAGGACTCGAACCTCCACGCCTTTCGGCGCTGGAACCTAAATCCAGTGCGTCTACCAGTTCCGCCACATCCGCCAACCGGCAGGACGGGCCTTCTAGGTGGAATTTCCTTCGACCGCAATCGTCTCTATTCATCCAGCTCTTTGGACACATACGCAGTGTGCGGTGGCCAGAAACAGGCTGTGTCCCGGCCCTCGTGAGATGACCAACGCGGTTCTGACAGCAAGGCGAGGCGCCAATCGCTGATGATCTGTGGAGCTACACAGACCGAGGCGAAGTGGTTTGAAATCTATTTGCGATGATAAAAACGGCCTGCGTCAAAGTCCCTACTGGGGCTTCTTCTCGCGCTTGATAGCCTGATCGATCTGTTGGTCCGTAACACCTTCCTTCTTCAGGATGGTGCGAACGACAGGACCAGCGCCGATCAGCGGCAGTGGCTGATCGAAAACCTCACGCCAGAGGCGATCAAGGACGGCGTCTTCATTTGAAAGCTCCATCAGAAAGGTTCCTTTCCTGGTCCTGTGACGCAACTCACACGCGCTGCCGGGCATGATCTTTAAGGGCGAGCCAAACCATGGCTCGCACCCCGAATGCGGCCTGACCCAGGTCTTTGGAGGGAACGGGTCAGGCCGCCTGAACAATCCTTGGCAAGTGAAGCCTCAGAAGGTTCGATGCGCCGAGCCGTCGGGGGGGACGACGCAAAACAGAGTTACGTTGGCGCTCCGATTGGCGACAGTTGGTGGAAATACGGGGTTTGATCCAACCGACGCCCATAGGCTGCATTTCAGCTGAGACCAAACGCCTCACCCAATCGCGCGAGCCAGGTTTTTCTGGACCAATGCAGTCCGGGCCTTGCCTTCGCGCGTTGGAGCTTTAGGAACCCGGCTCCTCTCTCCCCAGGACGCCAGACATGACCGTGCAGCAGCCGAACACGATCGGCATCGACTTCGGCACGACCAACACAGTCGTCGCCTTGACCGATGACGCCGGACACGCCCGCCTGGTCACCTTCAACACCAGCGAGGGTCAGAGCGCGACGTTCCGCTCGGCGCTCAGCTTCCAGTTTCACGCCAGCGTGGACGGCGAACCGCCCGAACGGGTGGTCGAGGCCGGTCCATGGGCCATCGACGCCTTTGTCGAAGACCCGCTGGAGACGCGCTTCATCCAGTCGTTCAAGACCTTCGCCGCCAGCGCCGCCTTCACCGAGACCCGCATCGACAACAAGCGGTATCGTTTTGAAGATCTGCTGGCCGCCTTCCTGCTGCGCCTCAGCCACCATGCAGGCGACGGCATGGCCAATCTGCCGCCGCGCGTCGTCGTCGGCCGCCCCGTCACCTTCGCGGGCGGCAACCCGGATGAGGCCCTGGCCCTGCAACGCTATCAGGAAGCGTTCAATCGTCTGGGCTTCACCGACATCCGCTACGCGCATGAGCCGGTCGGCGCCGCCTTCTATTTCGCGCGCCAACTGAAAGAGGACGCCACTGTTCTGGTCGCCGACTTCGGCGGCGGCACCAGCGACTTCTCGATCATCCGCTTCGAGCGTTCCGGCGACACCCTGCGCTCTACGCCTCTCGCGCGTTCGGGCGTAGGCGTGGCGGGCGACGCCTTCGACTATCGGATCATCGACCAGCTTGTATCGCCCGAACTGGGCAAGGGTGGTCAGTATCAGGCATTGAACAAGCACCTGCCGATCCCGCAACGCTACTATTCCGCTTTCGCCCGCTGGGACCAACTGGCCCTGCTGCGCGCCTCACGCGACATGCGCGACATCCGCGCCCTGGCACGCACCGCATTGGAGCCCGAGAAGATCGAGCGCCTGATCGAGATTCTGGACGACAACCACGGCCACGCTCTGTACCGCGCCGTCTCCGCACTGAAGATGGCGCTATCGAAGGACGAGACGGCGGACTTCGTCTTTGCGGCGGGTGATGTTCGGATCGAAAAGCACGTCGCCCGGTCAGATTTCGAGGGCTGGATCGCCCCCGAGCTGGCCGCCATTGAGGGCGCTGTGGATCAGGCTCTGGCCAAGGCAGGTCTGGCGCCTGACGCCATCGACCGCGTCTTCCTGACCGGCGGCACATCCTTCGTGCCTGCTGTGCGCGCCATCTTCCAGCGCCGGTTTAAGGCGGATCGCATCGAGACCGGCGGCGAGTTCGAATCAATCGCCGCCGGCCTGGCCCTGATCGGGCTTGAGCCCGATCTGGACCTCTGGAGCGAAAAAGCCGTTTAGAACTTACGGCCCACGCCGACCGACACGACCCACGGGTCCAGATCGACGTCGCTCTTCAGCGCGCCGTCATTGATATTCGCGTCAGTGTTGAACCAGACCTTCTTCACATCGACGTTGAGGCTCCACGGCCCCTGAATGCCGATGTCCGCACCGGCCTGCAGGGCGTAGCCAAAGCCGTTGTCCAGATCGACGGTGAAGCCGTTCTTGTCCTTGCCGCTGTAGAACAGCATGTAGTTCACGCCTGCGCCGACATAGGGGCTGATGCGGCCGCTGGTCAGCGGGCGATATTGCACTGTCACGACCGGCGGCAGGACCCAGGTTTCATGCACCAGGGCGTCTGTGCCCGGCCCTTGGGCGCGGATGTCGTGCTTGGTCGTGCCCAGGATCGCCTCGACCGCCACATGGTCAGTCAAGAAATAGGTGAAGCCCAGCGTCGGCATCACGCTGTCGCCCACATCGACCTTCAGGCCAGTGTCCGCGCCGGCCGCTGTGGTGATGGCGTTATCGGCCTGCGAGAAAACGTCGGTGACACGGCCCGTGACGATGAAATCGCCCTTCTTGGGCATCTCCCAGGCGGTCGTGGTCTGCGCCATCGCGGGCGCGGCGAAGGCTGCTACAGCAGCGGCGGACAGGATCAAGGTTTTCAGGTTCATCGTCGTCATCCCGACGCCCGGGGCCGCCTCATGCGGCCGGTGTCTCAGGCGTCGAAACCGTTGATGCGCCCCCTCACCCGTGCCGACTTTGATCCAGCGCAATCGCCGTCGGGGTTGGACAATCTGTCCTTCTCAGACCACCCGGCCATGCTTCTGATGCAGACCGACGGCGTTGGGGTCGAAGGCCGCACACACCGCCCGAACAAACGGACGGCCCACTGGCGTCACCGTCACCACATGGTCGCGCACCTCAATCAGTCCATCATGGCTGAAGGGCTTCAAAAGGCTCCATGCGGCGGCGACTTCATTCAGGTCGCGTCCACGACGGTGCGCCACCGCGCTGACATCGACCGCGAAATCGCACATCAACCGTTCAATGATTTCGCCAAAGAAGGCGTCACGATCGGTCAAAGCCACGCCGCGTGCAACAGGCAGGCCGCCCGCCTCGACCGCCATGCGCCAATCCCGTTCGCCGGCATGGTTCTGGACGTATCCTTTCGGCGACCGGCTGATAGACGACGCACCCAGACCGATAAGAAGCGGGGCTTCATCCGTCGTATAGCCTTGGAAATTGCGTCGCAGCCGCCCTGCCCGCGCCGCAGCCGCCATTGCATCATGCGGCAAGGCGAAGTGATCCAGACCGATGGCCTGCCAACCTTTGGCCGACAGATAGCGTGCAGCGGCCTGGCTCTGTTCAAACCGCGCCTCGGGTCCGGGCAGGTCCGCTTCGTTGATCAGTTTCTGGTGTGGCTTCATCCACGGCACGTGAGCATATCCGAACAGGGCGATTCGCTCGGGCGACAGGGTGGTGACCAGCCCCAGGGTGTTGATCAGATTCTCGACCGTTTGCAGCGGCAGACCGTACATCAGATCCAAATTGACCGAGACGACGCCCTGGGCCCGCAACAGTTCGACGTTGCGCTTAATGCTTTCAAAGGTTTCGGGGCGGTTGACCGCCGCCTGCACGCGGGGCGACAAATCCTGCACCCCCAGACTGGCGCGGCTGAGACCGATGCGGCCTGCCGTCTCGATCCATTCCGACGTCAGAACCTCAGGGTCCAGTTCAGCGGCGATCTCAAAACAGTCGCCCAGATCAAATCTCTGCGCCAAACCAACGAACAACCGCTCCAGATCAGCGGGCGCCAGCATGTTGGGCGTTCCTCCGCCCAGATGGATCGAACCGACGCGAACCGGCCCCTGCATCCGCGCCAACACAAGGTCGGCTTCGCGCAGCAACAGATCGACATAGCTGGAGATGACGGGTGCGCGGTTCATCGCGCGGGTGTTGCAGCCGCAATACCAGCACAGCCGTTTGCAGAACGGTATGTGCACATACAGCGATACCGCAGAATCGTGGGGAGCCTGGGCCAGCCAGTCTCCCCACTGATCCGCACCGACGGCCGGCGTGAACTGCACAGCCGTCGGATAGGAGGTGTAACGAGGCGCGTGGGCGTCGTAACGCTCGATCAACGCCGTCGTCGTCAACCTTTCGGCGCTAGAGGGGGACATCGCCCTCTTTCGACGTATCCGGGGTCGACAGACCTGCGTCGCCTTCATCAAACAGATGGAACTCGTGCCACAGGCCGTTCAGCACGCCGAAACCGACCGCCAGTCCGAGGCCGAGAATCCAGGAGAAATACCACATCGCTTTTGGCTCCTATGGCTCAGTAGAGGTCGGGGTTGGTCTTGAGCGCGGCCGTGGAGGTGCGACCCCACAGAACGCGATAGACCCAGGTCGTGTAGAGCAGGACGAACGGCAGGAAGATGGCGGTCACGATCAGCATGATGAACAAGGTCAGATGGCTGGATGACGCATTCCATACCGTCAGGCTCGACTGCGGATTGACCGAGCTGGGCAGGATGAAGGGGAACATCGACAGGCCGACGGTGGAGATGATGCCGACCGCAGACAGCGACGAACCGCTGAACGCAAGACCTGCGGACCTGCGCCACATCCCGATGAGGGCGGCGACAGCACCGAGGAAGCCCAGCACAGGCGCGATCACCATCCACGGATACCGGCCATAGTTGTCCAGCCATGCGCCCGGAGCGGCCTCAACCGTCGTACGCAGCGGGTTGGAGAACCCATTGATGTCCAGATCGCCGGTGATCCGGTAGCCCAGGCCGCCGTAGGCGACATACAGACCGCCAGCCGCGAACAGAACCAGAGCGAGAACGCCTGCGACCGTGCCGAACAGACGGGCGCGATCAAGCACCGGCCCCTGCTCCGCCTTGACCGACAGCCAGGCTGCGCCGTGCAGGACCAGCATGGCGGTCGACAGCAGACCGGCGATCAGGCTGAAGGGCGTGAACAGGCCTAGCAGGCTGCCGTCATAGAACGACCGCAGGTCGCTATCCAGATGGAAGGGCGCACCCAGCAGGACGTTGCCGACTGCAACACCGAACACCAGGGTCGGGACGAAGCTGCCGACGAACAGGGCCCAGTCCCAGAACGAACGCCACTTCGGCGACGGACGTTTGGATCGGTACTTGAACGACACTGGCCGTAGGATCAGCGCGGACAGCACCAGGAACATGGCCAGGTAGAAGCCCGAGAAGCTGACGGCGTACACGAAGGGCCAGGCGGCGAAGATCGCCGCACCGCCCACGATGAACCACACCTGGTTGCCCTCCCAGGTGGCGCCGACGGTGTTGATCACCATGCGGCGCTCCTCATCCGTCTTGGCGACGAAGGGCAGCAGGGCGCCGACGCCCAGGTCGAAACCGTCTGTCAGGGCGAAGGCGATCAGAAGCACGCCCAGCAATCCCCACCAGATCAGGCGAAGCGTGGCGAAGTCGAGGGGAAGATCCATTGTCGGATATCCTTACAAGGTCTGGGTCAGGCCACGACGGGCGCGGCGTCGCGCTCGGCGGGGGCTTCGGGGCTGGGTTCGCCGAACGTCTCTTGTTCGTGGAACGGTCCCTTCTTGATGGCATGGAGGATCAGGCGGACCTCAACGATGGCCAGCGATCCGTACAGCAGGGTGAAACCGATGATGGTCGCCCACAGCTGTGGCACGGTCAGAGAAGACGCGCCAAGGAAGGTCGGAAGCACGCCGTCCACCGCCCAGGGCTGGCGACCGAACTCGGCCAAGATCCAACCGAACTCGATGGCGATCCAGGGCAACGGGATGGCCAGGACCGCAAGCCGCAGGAACCACTTCGTCTGATGCTTGCGCAGGGTGCACAGTACGAAGGCCGTGCCGAACAGGGCGATCATGAACATCCCGACGCCCGCCATGATGCGGAAGCTCCAGAACAAGGCCGGCACGTTCGGCACCGTCTCCCATGCTGTCTGCTTGATCAACTCAGGCGTGGCCTGGCGCGGATCGGCGACATGGCGCTTCAGAAGCAGTCCATAGCCCAGATCACGGCGATGGGTTTCAAACAGGGCGCGTGCGCCCACGTCCTTCGGATCGGCCTTGATCTTCTCCAGGGCGTCGAAGGCGATGATGCCGGATTCGATGCGATCCTCGGAAACGGCGACCAGTTCGAAGATGCCTTCGACGGGCTTGTCGATGGTGCGGGTGGCGATCAGGCCCATGACCCACGGCACATGGACGCCGAAGTGGGTCTCGCGGTCCTTCATGCTGGGAATGCCGATCAGGGTCAGGCCAGCCGGCGCAGGCTCGGTGTGCCACATGGCTTCCAGAGCAGCCAGTTTCATCTTCTGGTTATCGGTCAGGGCATAGCCGGACTGGTCGCCCAGCACGACGACCGACAGCGACGCCGCCAGACCAAAGGCCGAGGCCACCGTCATCGACCGCTTGGCGAAACCGACGTGCTTGCCGCGCAGCAGGTAGAAGGCCGAGACGCCCAGCACGAAGACTGAGGCGCAGACGTAACCGGCCGAGACGGTGTGAACAAACTTGGCCTGGGCCACCGGGTTGAACAGCACCGCCATGAAGTCCGTGACTTCCATCCGCATGGTGTCGGGGTTGAAGGCGGCGCCGACCGGGTTCTGCATCCAGCCATTGGCGATCAGGATCCACAGGGCCGACAGGTTGGTGCCCAGCGCGACCATGAAGGTGACGAACAGGTGGGCGTGGGGCTTCAGCTTGTCCCAGCCAAAGAACATCAGGCCGACGAAGGTCGCCTCCAGGAAGAAGGCCATCAGACCCTCAATGGCCAGCGGCGCACCGAAGATGTCGCCGACATAATGGCTGTAATAGCTCCAGTTCATGCCGAACTGGAACTCCATGGTCAGGCCGGTGGCCACGCCCAGCACGAAGTTGATGCCGAAAAGCGTACCCCAGAAACGGGTTATCGTCCGCCAGATCGGGCGCCGGGTCATGACATAGATCGACTCCATGATGACCAGCATGAAGGACAGCCCCAACGTCAGGGGCACGAACAGGAAATGGTAAAGGGCTGTCAGCGCGAACTGCAGCCTGGATAGGTCGACGACCGCAAGGTCGATCATGGCTATGCTCCGAGGGGCCGGCCACGACGACCGACGTTTCCTTCGCCCTAAAGATTCGGCGGGACGTGCGCCTTGATCTCGATCAAAGCCCGTGGCGAAGGCGTCATCTACTGGACGGTTCGCCCTTGGACTTTCTGTCCAACGGTGTTTTGTCCAATGGCGCGCAGCAATGATGGCGTGCTGGAGTTTCGTGCATGACCGCCGCGTCGCCTCCCGTCCCTCCTGCCGCACCTACTCCCGGTGTCTGGTTGAAACAGGCTGGCGCGCCGTGGCGGCGGCTGACAATGCTGGCAGGCATTCTGACCATCGCCGACGTGATCCCCGCCATCGGTTTCGCCGCCGGTCTGGCCATGACGATCTCCAATTTCGCCACACCTGCCGCCGCTGCGCCGTGGCTGGTGCTGGCGGTGGTCAGCCTGATCGCGCGCGGTCTGATCAACCAGATCGCAACTGTAATCGGTGCACGGCTGGGGCGCGCTGTGAAGGCGGGTGTGCGCCACAGCCTTCTGGCCGACCTGTTCGGACGTGGCGGCCGCTCCAGCGACCGTTTGACCGCATTGGTCGAGGGTGTAGGCGCTCTCGACGGCTATTTCTCACGTTTCGCGCCCCTGCGCATGGCGGCGGGCCTGTCGCCCTTGCTGATCATCGCCGCCGCCGCTTTCGCCAGTCCGGTTGCAGCGGGCGTGCTGCTGTTCACCCTGTTTCCCTTCATCGCAGGCATGGCCCTGGCCGGAACTGCCGCTGCGAGCGAGAGCCGCCGCCAGTTTCAGGCGCTGGATCGACTGTCCGGCCTGTTCATCGACCGCATCCGCACCCTGCCCGCCATCCTGGCCTTTGACGCAGTCGGCCGGACCACGTCCGAGATCGCCGCCGCCTCTGACGAACTGGAGAAACGCACCGCCCGCGTCATGCGCATCGCCTTTCTGTCGTCCGGCGTGCTGGAGTTCTTCTCGGCCCTGTCGGTGGCGTTGATCGCGGTCTATTGCGGTTTCAACCTGCTGAAACTGCTTCCCTTTCCTGTTCCAGAAACGCTGGATTTGCCGCGCGCCTTCTTCGTCCTGGCCCTGGCGCCGGAAGTCTATCAACCGCTGCGACGTCTCGCCGCCGCCTATCATGACCGCCAGGCTGCAGAGGCCGCCGCGCCTTCGCTGATCGTTCCCGACATTCTGCCCGCTCGCTCGGCGCAGTTGAGCGCTGCTACGCCCGCCATCCACTTCCGCAACGTGTCCATCGCCTATGGCGCGGCGCCGGTCGTCGCCGGATTCAATCTGGAGGTCCGCCCCGGCCAGATCGTCGCCCTGGTCGGCGCTAGCGGTGCGGGCAAGTCCAGCCTATTGCACCTGCTGCTCGGCCTTGCGCCCCTGTCTGACGGCGATGTCGAGATCGACGGCATGTCACTCAGCCAGACGGGCGGTTTCGCCGGTCAGGTCGCCTGGGCCAGCCAGAACCCGGTGGTCATCCCCGGCACCCTGCGCGAAAACATCGCCATTGCCGACCCTGCGGCCTGCGTCACCCGCATCCTGAGCGCCGCCAGCCGCGCTGGTCTGCACAGCGATCTGGACCGCATCATCGACGAACGGGGCGGTGGTCTGTCAGGGGGCGAGCGCCGTCGTCTCGGGTTGTCGCGCGCCTTGCTGAAACGCGCACCAATCCTCCTGCTGGATGAACCAACCGCCAATCTGGACCTCGCCTCTGAACAAGCTATGCTGGACCTGATCCGCGAAGCCGCCGCGGGCCGCACCACCCTGATCGCCACCCACTCCGCCGCCGTCGCGGCGCTGGCCGACCGCGTGGTGCAGCTGTGAAGCACGATCCGAACCGCATCGCAGGCCTGATCGCGGTACAGGCCCATACCCAGCGCCAACGCCTGCGTATCGCCGCTGCTGCGGGCGCCGTCGTCTCTATCGCCGCCGTCTGTCTGCTGGGCCTGTCCGGCTGGTTCATCACCGGCGCGGCTCTGGCAGGCGTGGCGGGCATGGCTGCGGTCCAAGCCTTCAACTACATGATGCCCAGCGCCATCATCCGCCTGCTGGCCATCCTGCGCACCGGCGCCCGCTATATCGAACGGGTTGCGGGACATGAAGCGGCGCTGAAGGCTCTGGCCAGCTTGCGTCCGCAACTGTTCGACGCCCTGGCCTCTGCCCCGCCTGAGCGCGCACTCGCCCTGTCATCCGGCGAAACCTCGGCCCGACTGCTGCAGGATGTGGACGCCGTCCAGACCCTGTTTGTGCGCAAGTCCGCGCCCTGGGCGCTTGGCGCAGGCGCCGCCTCCAGCGCCCTGCTGGCCAGTCTGGCCTCGCCCCTCGCTGGAGGCCTGCTGCTGGCCGCCATGGGCCTGTCCTGCCTTGGCGTCATGGCCATCGCGCGCCGTCTGTCGGACCCAGCAGGCAAGGAAGCCCAGATCGCCGTAGGCGCCCTGAAAGACCGTCTCGCCGCCCTGGAAGCCGTCGCCCCGGAGCTGAAGGCCTACAATCTTGGTGACTGGGCTGTACAGCAGGCCGCCAGCGCCGCTGACCGCCACGACCACTCCCAGATCGCTCTGACGACAGCAGCAGGCTGGATGACAGTGTGGCAGGCGGTCGTGACCGGCGCGGCCCTGGCCGCCGTGGTCTTCGCCACCCTTGGCGCGCCCCTGCCCCTGACCGCGCTGGCCGCCCTGGCGACTATCATGGGTATGGAGTCCGCCGCTGGCCTTGTCGGCGCCCTGCATCAGAATGGTGCAGCGAAGGAGGCCATCGCCCGCCTGGATCAGGCCGCGCCGCAGGTCATGCCGCACGACGGCACGCGCCCGCCGCCGCCGTCCCTGACCCTGATCGCCGTCAACGCCAATCTACGCCCGCCTCATCGCCTGGGGCTGTCTGGTCCGTCAGGCGCGGGCAAGACCACCTTCATCGAACGCCTGATCGGACTGCGTGACGCCCACCCTGGAGAAGTCATCATGGGCGGTCTCGACACCGCCTCCATCAGTCCCGCCACGCGCCGGGCCCGGTTCGCCTACGTCGCCCAGGACGTGCGACTGTTGAACGGCACAGTGCGTGACAACCTTCTGCTGGCGGGCCACGCCAACGATGAAACCTTATGGCGCGCGCTGGAAGACGCGGCTCTGGCCGACCGCATTCGCGCTGAACCTTTGGGCCTTGATATGCCCGTCGGCGCAAATGGAGAGTGGTTGTCCGGTGGTGAGCGCCGCCGCCTGGGCCTCGCCCGCGCCTACCTGCGCAAGGCCCCGTGGCTGGTGCTGGATGAACCGACGGAAGGACTGGACGCCGCGACAGAAGCCCATGTGCTCAAGGCGCTGGAACGTCGTCTGGTCGAAAATAAACAGGGCTTGATCCTGGTCAGCCACCGCACGGCGCCGATCCAGATCTGCCAGACCCGTCTGCGGGTCGAGGGCATGGCACAGGATGGACGCGTTCTGCTGACGGCCGAGCGCCAGAAGGCCTTGGCCTAGGCCTAGGCTTCGCCTTCCGCGATAGCCCGCAGGCGATCCGGTCGGTCCACCTGCATCTCGTTCAAGGACAGCAGCCGGATCACCCCCGCCGTCTTCAGCTTGGTCAGGCCCCGACTTACCGTCTCGATGGTCAGGCCCAGATAGTCAGCCATCTCCGCCCGCGTCATCGGCACACGGATATGGCCTTCCTCAGTCGGGCGGATCGGATCACGCTCAGGCAGGTCCAGCAGGAAGGAGGCGATCCGCTCCTGCGCCGTCTTGCGCCCCAGCAGCAGCATCTGGTTCTGCGCCGCCGCCAGTTCGTGCGTCGCCCGTTCCAGCAGCGCCGTCTCCAGCGCCGGCCGCTCGCGGATCACGGCGCGGTAATCCGCTTTTTTGAACCGGCACAGGGTCGCATCTTCGATGGCCTCGGCCGAAAATGCATAGTCTTCGCCCGTCGCCAGACCGACGAAATCGCCTGCAAACAAGAAACCAGTGATCTGGCGTCGTCCATCGGGCAGCAGCTTATAGACCCGCACCGATCCCGAGGTGATGTTGAACAGGTGAAACGCAGGCTCGCCCTGACGAATCAAGGCCTCACCCGACTTCAGCGAAACCCGCTCGGCGATGGCGTCCAGCCCTGCCAGATCATCGGCGCCCAGGCTGCTGCACACACTGAAGGCCCGCGCACCGCAAGTTGCGCAGACGGAATCGCTCCGTCGTGTGGCGCAGTCAGATGGCAGTGAGCGGAGTTCCAGCATTTCAGCCTCGCATAAGGCGCAAGGTTAGGTTGTCGCAACCCTCAGTGCAACGGCTTCGCTTGATTGAGATCAATGCGCACTAGCTCAGAACGCCTCAGGATAGCGACATGAGCAACCTGACTATCCGCCGTCTGGGCGTCTGTGACGCAGAAAGCTCATTCGCACTGGCGCAACTCAGCGATCCGGCGCTTACGCCCGCTGCGTGGCGGGCCATAATCGCTGCAGCGCCCGATCTGGCCGGCGTGATCGGTGTCTTCTCCGGTCAGACTGTGCGGGCGATCCTGCAATATTCCATTGTCGTCAAAGGCGACGGCGAACGCCTATTCGTGATCGATGGTCTGGCGGCGTTCGACCTGTTCGATCCCACCACGACGGCGGACGCACTACTGGCCGAGGCCCGGCGTCAGGCGGACATGAGTTGCAGCGGCCTGGCCATTTCGGCCCGGCTGGACGGCGCCCGCATTGATGATGTTCTACGCTGCGCCGCCGACACGGCCATTTTGCACCGTGTATTTTAGAAAACTAGCGTCGACCGGCGACCAGCTCGTTGCGCACTGACCGCCCCAGCGGATCACGCGACGGCCAGGTATCTCCGACCGCAGCCTGAACCATCGGCGTGCAGAAGCGCGAGATCAGCTGACGCGGCCGCAGTTCGATAAGACAGACTTTATGCCCCTCGACGACCCAACGCCCTGACAGCCGCCGACCATCGGACCAGGCGGCGGAATAGCTGCCGTCAGGCTCGAAATAGTGTTTCACCCACTCGCCGCGCGGATAGTGGGAAATGATGGTGTTGCCGAACGCGTCCGCCACACCCGCCTGCACCGGCGCCGCCGTCCCGACGGCGCCCAGCAGGGCCAGACAGCCCATGATTGCGATTCGCATCGCGCCTCTCCCTTGCCTTCCCTACAGATCGGATATTTCCGATCCATAAGTCTTGGCAAGCGAGAGGGTTGCGCGATCATCCGTTGCCGCGACGTCCGGTCTCGAACAGGAACCAGACGCGGCGCTCAGTCTCATCGACCCAGTTTTCCAGCAGGCTGGCGGTGGCGATGTCGCCATGCTCGTCGCACAGGCTGTGAACCTCGCGCATACGCCCGACAAGGTCATTATTGTCGTCACGAAGCTCGGCCAGCATATCCAGCGGATCGACATAGTCGGCGTCGTTGTCCAACACGCGCGATTCCTTGGCGATCTGGCCGATAGAACGCAGCGTGGCCCCGCCGATCTTGCGCGCCCGCTCGGCGATCGGATCGGTCATGGCGAACAGTTCCGCCGACTGCTCGTCCAGCAGCAGGTGATAGTCGCGGAAATGCGGCCCCGACACATGCCAGTGGAAATTCTTAGTTTTCAGATAGATGGAGAACACATCAGCAAGCAGGCCAGTCAGGGCGGCGGAAATGTCCCGCGTAGCGTCCTCGGACAGGCTGGTGGGCGTTCTCAGCGGCGCCAAACGCTTTTCGCGGGCGGTGACCATGATCATTCTCCTCGGCTAGAAACCTGTGGCCTAGCTAAGAACCATGACAGCGAAACGAAAGCCCTGACCTGGGTCAATTCTTCTTATGAATATCATCGAGGGAGACTTAGCCTGCCCTTAGCTCAAGGATGACGGATGGCTGGGCAAACAGGACACGACCCTGGAATGACGGCGCCCTCGCCTGCTCGTATGATCCGGTTGTCTTCACAACGTGAGTGTTCCCAGCAAAACCCCCCATCCGGCCTTTTCAGAACGGGAAGAAAATCGGGATCACCGCCATGCCCGTGGCCCAGGTGATCAGGTTCAGCGGCAGGCCGACCTTTACGAAGTCCATGTAGCTGTAGTTGCCCATCTGGAAGACCAGCACATTGGTCTGATAGCTGAACGGCGTGGCGAAGGCGGCCGAGGCGGCCATCATCACCGCGACCAGGAACGGCCGCGCATCCACGCCCAAGGCTACGGCGATGGCCACGGCGATCGGCGAGAAGAGCACCGCCACCGTCGCATTGGACAGGATGTCGGTGGCGAACAGCGTCACACCATAGAAGATGAACAGCGCCACCCATGGGCCATAGGGCCGGATCACGTCGATCAGAGCGTCGGCGCCCGCCTGAGCCAGGCCCGTCACCTCTAGCGACGAGCCAATAACCACCATGCCCGCTATCAGCAGCAGGATTTCGGGCCTCAGGCCGGCGTAAGCCTCCTCGGCCGTAATGATGCGCATCAAGATCAGGGCCACCGCGCCAGCGAAGGCCGAGGCCGCAATGGGCGCCAGGCCGAAGGCCGCGACAGCCACGACCGAAACGAACACCACCAGCGACGCCAGGGCTCGCTTAAGCTCCAGCGGACGCTCGGCGCCCTTTTCGTAAAGGTCCACGTCGCCCAGCACGGCGTCGCCCGAGCCACTGGGCGTGGCGCGTTGCTCTCCCAGCTTCGGCAGGGCGAACGGCCAGAAGCGGCGTTTCAGGCCGCCGCTTTGCGCTTCGCGTTTTGCGGCCATCTCGGCCTCCTCACGCGCGGCGGTCTTGTCGAGCATCCGCGCGCCGAAGAAGTACAGGTACGCCCCGCCGACCAAGGCGATGGACAGCCCTACGCCGGTGATCTCGAACATTCCAAAGCTGGGCTGCCCAGCATTGCGCGCCATGTCGTTAACCAGCAGATTGGTCGAGGTGCCGATTAGGGTGAGCAGGCCGCCCATGATGACGGCATAGCTCAGCGGCATCAGGAATCGCTTGGGAGACAGGCCCAGAGACAAGGCCATGTCCCGGATCACCGGCGCGGCCAGCACCACGACCGGCGTATTGTTCAGGAACCCGCCGACGGAGCCGCACAGGCCGATCACCATCCAGATGGCGTGGCGACCGAACACCTTGGTCAGCCCCTTGGCCTTGCGGATCAGGAACGCCAACAGGCCCGAAAGCTCCATCGCATAGGCGATGACGAACAGGCCCGCCAAGGCGATGACCGCCGGACTGGCAAAGGCGCCCTGCAACTCGACCGGCCGCACCACGCCCAGGACCAGAAGGACGGCCGCGCCGGCAAGAGCCACCACATCGGGTCGCAGCTTGCCGTGGATCATCGCGGCCACGACGCAGACAAGTACGACGAGGGCGGCGATCTGGTCGAAATTCATTCCGGCTGAACCCTTTCCACCCGCCGCGCGCTTATGGTCAAGGTCGGCGGCCAAGCTGCATCAGCGGCCGACAGCGGGTGAAGGTTCCAGATGATCTCGACCAGATATGCAATGTGGCTTCTGATCCTGGCCGCGCCCGGCCTCGCACAGTGCGACCGTGATCGTCCCGAGCCCGCCCCAGAAGCGCCCGTCGCCTCGCCAGCGCCGCAGCCCACCGCTTTAGACCGCGCGGGGACAATCGCCGCCCTCGCACGCGCCGCCTCGACCTATGCAGCAGGCGACGCCTCGCAGGAGGCGCTGATTGGCCGACGCTTCGTCGTGCGCCTGCCGTTCGGGTGTCACGGCGCGACGGAGACGCCGGATCACCCCGGCGTCGCTTCCTGGTCACGCACGACGGACGGCCAAGGCATCGAGCTTCGGCTCAACACGTCCGACTGGTTGGCCACGCCCCCCGTGGACGGAGCCGATCTGGCGGCCGCCTGGGCCAACGCAGACGGGGTATGGATCACGCGACCTTGGCTGTCGCTGGACACCTGCCCGCCGCCACCGCCCGCCATTGATCCCGCCCCCCTGACAATATCCGACGATGAGACGCCGTCCGAACCCCCAAAGCAGGTTGCTCCGTTTGCATCTGAACAGACGGCGGGATTGGTGTTTTACGCGCCCGTCGACGGTTCGCGCATCGGCAGACGCGAGGGTCAGCCCTATGTCCACCTGATCCGGGGCGAAGCCCATCAGCCAGTCCCGCCGCCAACGCGCGGGTGGCGTGTGCTGGTCGAGGGCCGGATCGGCGCCTTCCCGGACGGACGGTCGATCCGCTGTCGGGCCCAGGCCCGCGATGCACGGCCGATCTGCGTCGCCGCTGTGCAAGTCGACAAGCTGGCCTTCGAGGATGGATCGACCGGGCGGCAGTTGGCGGAATGGCGGCCAGGCGGCTGACATCGCAGTGGCGGTTACTTCGCCTCGCTCAGGCGTCGCAATCCATATTACTGGCGCGATACCGATAGATGTTGGCCTGCCGCTCGACGATGTAGCGACGATTCTGGGTTGGGAGCTGAAGCGTGTGAAGAAGATCGCCCGACGCTAAGTCACAGGCTAAGCCATTAGACTGAGCATGATTGCGCGGCTCTAGGAGACCAAGAACAGAACGGCAACTGTAAAACCCGCGTCCCTCAGGAGGGGTAACAAGCGCTCAAACCCTTAAAGGGCGGTGGCTGGGGAACTAGGACGAATGACGGTACCAAAAACCGGAGTGTTACCATTACACCATTCCCCAGCAGGTCCGGCGTTTCCGCCACGTCTCTGCGGCGGAGGCGGTCAGATAGGCCAAACCGTTTTGGGATGCAACACCCTCTTTCAAGACAATTTTCGTCGTCCGAAAAAAGGGTGAAATGGGCGCTTGCGGCGTTGGAATCTCATGGCTATAAGCCGCGTCCTCACTTCGGGGCGACGCCGCAAGGCCCGTCCCCACGGTCGGAGTGTGGCTCAGCCTGGTAGAGCACTGCGTTCGGGACGCAGGGGTCGGAGGTTCGAATCCTCTCACTCCGACCATCTTCTCTTCATTTAAATCAATACGTTAAGCCAACCCCTTCGGGGCCAGCTTTCATGCGTCGTTTGCCGCCTTGGCGACCAGATTCAGGTGCGCGCCGACCTGTTCAATGGTGCGCAGGCCCAGCGCCTTGCGATGCGCCAGCAGGTCAGGCGACCCGGCGTCATAGTCGGCCATCAGACGTTTCACAAAGCCGCCGCTCTGCACCTCGGCCAGAACCTGATCCATCGCCGCCTGCGACGCTGCATTGATGATGCGCGGCCCGGTCAGATAAGCGCCGTACTCGGCCGTATTGGAAATCTTGGCGAAAGCGCCTGCGATTCCACGCTCGTACATCAGGTCGGTGACCAGCTTGGTTTCGTAGAAACACTCGAACCAGGCGACCTCGGGCGGATAACCGGCGTCGACCAACTTCATGAAGGCCGAATCGATCAGCTCGGCGATTCCCCCGCACAGAACCACCTGTTCCCCGAACAGATCACTTTCGCATTCGTCACGCATGGTGGTTTCAAGAATGCCTTTTCGACCGCAACCCAGCGCCGCCGCATAGGACAGGCCCAGAGCGTGCGCTCCGCCCGTGGCGTCCTGATTCACGCCGAACAGGCAGAAGACCCCCTCCCCGGCCTCATACAGATCACGGATGCGCGGTCCGATTCCCTTAGGCGAGGCCAGAATCACATCCAGATCGGCGCGCGGCTTCACCAGCCCGAATCGCACGGACAGGCCGTGGGCAAAGACCAATGCCGCGCCGGGCTTGATGTTCGGCTCCAGTTCGTCATGCCACAGGTCGCGGTGCGCCTCGTCCGAGGTCATCACCGCCACGACGTCGGCGCCCGCCGTCGCCTCACCCGCCGTCATCACAACGAATCCATCAGCCCGCGCCAGTTCCCGTGTCTTGGAATCAGCCTTCAGCCCGACCACGATGTTCGACACGCCGGAATCGCGCAGGTTCAGCGCATGGGTGCGGCCCTGGCTGCCATAGCCGATCACGGCGACGCGTTTGCTGCGTATGATCGACAGGTCGCAATCGCGGTCATGGAAGACAGGCAAAGGATTGGGTAGGGTCTGGGTCATGACAGTTCTCATAACCCCATCCGCCGTCGTCGCCTTCTGGAAAGAAGCCGGTCCCGCCAAGTGGTTCGCCAAGGACGAGGCCTTCGACACCGTCTTCCGCGACAGCTGCCGCGCCGCCCACTGGACCGCCGCCCGGCGCGGGTTGGACGACTGGATGCAGACGGCCGAGGGGGCGCTGGCCTTGCTGATCCTGCTGGACCAGTACCCGCGCAACAGCTTCCGCGGCACGGCGCACCAGTTCGCCACTGATTCGCTGGCCCTGATGTTCGCCAAACAGGCGGTCGAGCGCGGATTCCATCGGCAGGTCGAGCCGGACCTGATGAACTTCCTGCTCCTGCCTTTCGAACACTCCGAACAGATCGAGGATCAGGACCGCTATATGGAACTGGTCGCCGGCGACGCAGAGCTGGAGAAATGGGGCGGCGTCCACCGCGACATCATCGTGCGTTTCGGTCGCTTCCCGCATCGCAACGCCTGTCTGGGCCGCGAGACGACGCCGGACGAGCAGGCGTTTCTTGACGAAGGCGGTTTCGGGGGCTGATCCGAGCTTCTCCTCCCTGTTTCATCGTGGAGGGACGGGGCGCCCATAGCGCCGTGATGGAGGAGTTCGATCCGCGTCCTCATCACCTGTTCAAGCGCCCTGCCCCTCCGCGATACAGCCTGTCTTCGGGCTCACCTTCAAACAGGTTCAAGGCCGTTGATTCTCGTAAACAGGCCCCTCAGCAGTCTCCCCTCAGCGCCCGCAGAACGGCTGGCAACATCTCACTGAGGTCTTCAGAAATCAGGCCGGGTCCGAAACGATCGGCGGCGTCTGCGTGCATCCAGACGGCGGCGCAGGCGGCCTCGAAACTGTCCATGCGCTGGGCCAGAAGGCCGCCGATCAGGCCCGCCAGAACGTCGCCGCTGCCGGCCGTCGCCAACCATGGTGAGCCGTTGCTGTTGATCCGGGCGCGACCGTCAGGCGAAGCGATCACTGTCTGAGCGCCTTTGAGCACGACAACGGCCTGGGCGCGTCTGGCGGCGTCCTGCGCGGCCTCAATTCGGCCCTTGGCCAGAACCCCCGGAAACAGGCGTTCAAACTCGCCCTCATGCGGCGTCAGGATGTCGTCTCTGTCCAGAATGGCGAACAATTCGCTGGATCGCCCCTTAAAGACCGTCAGGCCATCAGCGTCGATGACCAGGGCCGCACCGCTTTGGGCCAGCACATGAATATTGCCGATGGTGGCGTCATCCAGACCTGCTGCAGGGCCGATGACCATCGCGTCCATGCCCTCGACCTCTCGCGCCAGAGATTCGGCGCTGAAAAAGGGGGTCAGCATGATCGCCTGGATTGTGGGGGCGATGACAGACGCGGCGTCAGGCGGGCAGAAGATTCGCACCAGCCCCGCCCCTACTCGCAATCCCGCACGCGCCGCCAGCCGCGCTGCGCCTGTATGGTTGGCGCGACCGGACACGACGCCTAATCGGCCCCGCGTATGCTTGTGCGTCTGGGCGTCTGGCCAGGGCAGAAAATTGCGCCAGATCGCGGGGTCGTTGGTTTCAATCATCCGGGCTCCGATTATCCGTGACTTTTCTGCGAAAACCGCTTGCTTTCAGTCGCCTTGGTGTGTCCCATTCAAGCCCGAGCGCCGCTGCATTCCGTGCGCCGCTCAGGGGTCGCCATGAAGAAAATCGAAGCCATCATCAAGCCATTCAAGCTGGATGACGTCAAAGAGGCGCTCCAGGACGTGGGGGTGCAAGGCATGACTGTGCTGGAGGCCAAGGGATATGGCCGCCAGAAAGGTCATTCGGAGCTCTATCGGGGCGCCGAATATGTCATCGACTTCCTGCCCAAAATAAAGATCGAGGTCGTCGTCGCTGATGATCTCGCGCCTGCCGTTGTCGAGGCCATCCAGACCTCGGCGCGTACAGGCAAGATCGGCGACGGCAAGATCTTCGTGTCCGACGTGGCGGAGGTGATCCGCATCCGCACCGGCGAGACCGGCGCTCAAGCCGTCTGAAACTGAACGACCCTTCCCGGCCTCGGCCTTCGGGTCGCTGACCGGTTTCCTCCCCAACGACCAAAAAAATAGGACTTCCGAGAATGAGCGCCGCCGCCAAGATCCTCAAGGAGATCGAGGAAAAGGACGTCAAATACGTCGACGTTCGCTTCACCGATACTCAAGGCCGCCTGCAGCACGTCACCTTCGACATCGATCTGGTCGACGAGGACTTCCTGAACGAAGGCACCATGTTCGACGGTTCGTCGATCGCGGGCTGGAAGGCCATCAATGAGTCCGACATGCTGCTGAAGCCGGACCTGACCACGGCCTACATCGATCCGTTCTACCAGCAGACGACGATGTTCCTGTTCTGCGACGTGCTGAACCCGGACACCAACGAGCCGTACAACCGCGACAGCCGCTCTATGGCCAAGAAGGCCTTGGCTTACGTGCAGTCGTCGGGCGTGGGCGACATCGTCTATTTCGGCCCGGAAGCCGAGTTCTTCATCTTCGACGACGTTCGCTGGTCGACCCAGGCGCACAACACTTCGTACTCGTACGATTCGACCGAGTTGCCCGCCAACACCGGCGCTGAGTACACCGAAGGCAACATGGGTCACCGCCCGCAGACCAAGGGCGGCTATTTCCCCGTCAACCCGGTCGACAGCGGCCAGGACCTGCGCGGCGAAATGCTGGGCGTCATGCGCGACATGGGTCTGCAGCCTGAGAAGCACCACCACGAAGTGGCGCCGGCCCAGCACGAACTGGGTCTGAAGTTCTCGGACCTGCTGACCATGGCCGACCGCCTGCAGCTCTATAAGTACGTCATCCACAATGTAGCGGCGGCCTACGGCAAGTCGGCGACCTTCATGGCCAAGCCCATGTTCGGCGATAACGGCTCGGGCATGCACGTCCACATGTCGATCTGGAAAGACGGCAAGCCCCAGTTCGCGGGCGACAAATACGCCGGCCTGTCGCAGGAGTGCCTGTGGTACATCGGCGGCATCATCAAGCACGCCAAGGCCATCAACGCCTTCTCGAACTCGACCACCAACAGCTACAAGCGTCTGGTGCCCGGCTATGAAGCCCCGGTGAAGCTGGCCTATTCGGCCCGCAACCGTTCCGCCTCGATCCGCATCCCGCACGTCTCGTCGCCCAAGGCCAAGCGTTTGGAAGCTCGCTTCCCCGACCCGATGGGCAACCCCTATCTGACCTTCGTAGCCCTGCTGATGGCCGGCCTGGACGGGATCGAGAACCGTATTGATCCGGGCGCACCCGCCGACAAGAACCTCTACGACCTGCCGCCGGAAGAGCGCGGCTCGATCCCCGAGGTCTGCGGCTCGCTGAAGGAAGCGCTGGAAAGCCTCGACGCCGACCGCGCCTTCCTCAAGAAGGGTGGCGTCATGGATGACGACTTCATCGACGCCTACATCGAGCTGAAGCAACACGAAGTCGCCCGTCTGCAACTGCATCCGCACCCGGTCGAATTCGACATGTACTACAGCTGCTGATCGTCAGGTCAGACTGAAACGAAAAGCCCCGGATGGTTCGACCATCCGGGGCTTTTTGTTGGACTTCATCCAAGCCTCACGACTGGAGTTTCGACGTTCCGTCAAGATATAAGGTCGGATGGAAGAAGAAACCCATTCGAAGAAATCCGTTCGCGCACGCGCAGATGCGATCAAGCCGTTCCGCTGCAAGAATTTGATCGCCGTGATCGAGAATCCAGCCGATGTGAAAAACATCGGCACGGTGATCCGCAACGTGAACGCCATGGGGGTCGAGAAAGTCTATGTCGTGGACCCGCGTGGATCCCTGCCTGACGACTGGCAGGCATTAAGGACCGAAAAGTCAGTCTCGAAAACTTCGGTCTCCGCCGTGAAGTGGACGTTCGTAAAACGCTTCGACAGCACGGATGCCTGTTTCGACTATCTCGAAAGCAAAGGTTTCAGGTCAATCGTCACCTCTCCACACGTCAAGGGAAAGTCATCGATCTATCTCGATGAGGGCGACTATACGGTGCATCCTAAGCTGGCGGTCTGGTTCGGCAGTGAGGCCATTGGCATTAGTGAACAGGCGGTTGAGCGCAGCGATATGTGCGTCAGTATCCCCATGTTCGGCATGATTGAGAGCCTGAACCTCGGCACGAGTTCGGGCATCGTTCTGTATGAAGTCACGAAACAGAGACGCGCCTACCAAAGTCTCTACCAGTGGCGCAACAAACGCGGGGAACGGCAAACGCCCTTACCTACGGTCATGCCTTTGGCGACTGAGCAACCCGAAACTTAGGCCGCTTCCGCTTCCAGATCGTCTGCCTTCTTACGGCGCAGTTCGATCAGGCGGACACACCAGATGGAGACCTCGTAGAGCAACACCATCGGCACGGCGAGCATCAGCTGGCTGATGGGGTCCGGCGGGGTGACCACAGCGGCGACCACGACCACGGCGACGATGGCGTAACGGCGGCCCGTGGCCATCAGCTTAGAATTTATCAGCCCGGCCATGCCCAACAGCGTCATGACGACCGGAAGCTGGAAGCACAGTCCGAACGCCAGCAGCAACGCCGTGACCAGATTCAGATAGTCCGACACCTTGGGCAGCAGATTGGCCTGAACCCCGTCGCCGATGATCTGTTGGCTTAGCGAGAACCACATCACGAACGGCAGCATGACAAAATAGACCAGAGCCGCGCCCAACAGGAACAGCAGGGGCGCAGCGACCAGGAACGGCAGGAAGGCGCCGCGCTCGTTGCGGTACAGACCCGGCGCGACGAAACGGTACAACTGCCAGGCAAGAACCGGGAAGGCCACGAAGACAGCGCCGAAACCGGCCAGCTTCATCTTGGTGAACAGGATCTCCAGCGGCGCCGTGTAGATCAGATTGACCGTATGACCGTCGACGTGCGGCAGGGTCTTCAGGCCCGCAGTGCCCAGGATCAGGTCCAATGGCGACACATGGCCGTGAGGCCCGACGGACGAATAGAAGGCCTGGGCCGCCGCAAACGGTTTCACCAGGAACAAATAGATCGGCTCGGAAAAGGCGAAACAGCCGATGAAGCCGACCGCAAAGGCGATCACGCAGATCAGCAGCCGCTTACGCAGCTCGATCAGGTGGTCCATCAGGGGCGCACGCGACGCCTCGATCTCAGCCTCGTCACGATTGGGGGTTGTCAAAGGTCGACGGCCTTCTTGCGGACTGTCTTGGGCTTGGCGGCCGCAGTCTTGGAAGCAGTTTGGGGTTTGGCTTTAGCGGCGGGGGCTTTGGCCTTGGCGGCAGTTGCCGTCTTCGGCTTGGCGGCAGCCTTGGGTTTGGCAGCGGTCTTCGGTGCAGCCTTGACCTTTGGCGCAACAGCGACGGCCTCCGCGACCGGCGCCTTGTCCGGCCATTCATCCGGCGCGGGTTGCATGGCCGGAAGCTCCGGCTCAGGCGACGGCAGGGACGGCGTCACCAAGCCTGCATTGATTTCCTTGAAAGCGGCATCCGCCTCGGCGCCGAGGGGATACATCCCCTGCCCGCTGCGCAAAGCTTCGACTTCCTTGCGCAGGTCGTCCAGTTCGGACTGACGCGCCATTTCGTCGAAACTGGTGCGGAACTCGTTGGCCATGGCGCGCGCTTTCGCGACCATCTGCCCAACACGGCGCATCAGAATAGGCAGATCCTTGGGCCCCACCACAAGCAGGGCCACAATGCCGATCACCACTAATTCGAAACCCCCCACTCCGGGGGCGAGCCCGCCCATGCGTCAGCCCTTACAGACGACGACTAGCGCTTCAGCTCTTCCTTTTCCGCCTCGGTGCGCGGCAGCGAGCTGACGCCTTCGCTGGGGCCGTCCTTCTTATCTTCGTCTTTCAGGCCGTCCTTGAAGGCACGGATGCCCTTGGCGGCGTCGCCCATGATGCCCGAAAGCTTGCCGCGTCCGCCGAACAGGACGGCGACAACGACGATGACGATGGCCCAATGCCAGATGCTCATGGAGCCCATGGCGTAATCTCCTCGCGTGGAACCGATGATCGATCCCATCCACTATTCTTCGACGTGCATATAGGCGCAGTGATGGCCCCGCGCCAAGGGACGCTGTAGGTCTGCGCGACCATGAGTCCCTCCGATCACGTAATCATCCACACCGACGGCGCCTGCAAGGGCAATCCCGGCCCTGGCGGCTGGGGCGCCGTGCTGCAGGCAGGCGGCGGCCACGAAAAAGAATTATGGGGCGGCGAGGCCAATACGACCAACAACCGCATGGAGCTGATGGCCGCCATCATGGCGCTGGAAGCCCTGAAACGGCCCTGCAAGGTCGAGCTTCATACCGACAGCAAATACGTCATGCAGGGAATCACTGAGTGGATGCGCGGCTGGAAGGCCCGCGGCTGGCTGACCGCCGACAAGAAGCCGGTCAAGAACGCCGACCTATGGCAGCGCCTTGACACCGCCCGTCTGCGCCACGACGTCAAATGGCGCTGGGTGAAGGGGCACGCGGGGCATGAACTGAACGAACGCGCCGATGGATTGGCGAATAGGGGCGTCGCCGACTTGAAGCGACGTTAGAACCCCGAAAATCTGGGTCATCATCCGCGCGCTGGACATAACCCAGAACGCACATTTATCGGCAAGGTCGCCTAACGAGAAGTAGCGACCTTTAGCAGCGAACCGCTGACGCCGTGGACCAGAACATCAGCCCCGGTTTCGGGCCCTTCGCCTTCTATCTCCGCAGGCCATTCGGCGCCCGAGATGAAGACACGGCCGCGGCCATCGACGAAGGGCTGTACGACGCGTGCGTGCTGCCCGATCAGGCGGCTGTCACGATCGTTGATGTCCGGTCCGCTGGGATTGGCCTTGGAGATCAGACGGCGAGACAACACCGTGGCGATCACCGTCAGCAGGGCGAACACCGCGACTTCGCCAGGCAAGCCCAGATGAAGTCCGACCGCCGTCAGAACCGCCACTACCCCCGCCGCAACAGCGGGCCACAGCAGCCATTCCGTCGAGACCATCGATTCGATGGCCAGCAACAGAACGCCGACAGCCAGCCATATCCAGAAAGGCTGTGCGGCATACAGATTGAGGACGGCGGTCATGGCTCAAGGGTCCTGTCAGGCCGAAGGCGGAACGCTGCCGCCTGCCGGGCGACGCGGGGGGGCGGGGCGCGGCGGCTGGGGCGCGCGGGCATTGTCGCTGCTCTGGTCCTGAGCAAGACCGACCAGTTGGCCGATCCCGGCGATGGTGCCGACCAGAGCGCCCATTTCGGCTGGCACGATGACAGTGCGCTGTTGCGGGCTTCGGGCCAGTTCGGCGAAGGCTTCGACATATTTCTGAGCGACGAAGTAGTTGATGGCGTTCACGTCACCGCGCGCAATGGCTTCCGACACCATGGCCGTGGCGCGGGCTTCAGCCTCGGCTTCACGTTCGCGGGCCTCGGCGTCGCGGAAGGCAGCTTCCTTACGGCCTTCGGCCTGAAGGATGGCGGCTTGCTTGGCGCCCTCGGCGCGGGCGATGGCGGCGGACTTTTCACCGTCGGCTTCGGTGATGACGGCGCGACGTTCACGCTCGGCCTTCATCTGGCGGGCCATGGCGTTGGTGATGTCGGTCGGCGGGGTCAGATCCTTGATCTCAATGCGGTTGACCTTGACGCCCCAGGGCTCAGTCGCCGCGTCGATGACGTGCAGAAGGCGGGTGTTGATGCTGTCGCGCTGGCTCAGAACCTCGTCCAGTTCCATCGAACCGACCACGGTCCGAAGGTTGGTCATGCAGAGTTGCGAGATGGCGTAGGGCAGATCATCGACGCGATAGGCGGCGCGGGCCGAGTCCATCACCTGAATGAAGACGATGCCGTCCACCTTCACCATGGCGTTATCCTTGGTGATGACTTCCTGCGTCGGGACGTCCAGCACCTGTTCCATCATGTTCATGCGACGGCCGACGCGCTCAACGAAGGGCGTCAGGAAGCCGATGCCGGGGCTCAGCGTCTTGGTGTATTTGCCGAAACGCTCAACCGTGAACTCACGTCCTTGCGGCACAATCTTGATAACGCTGAACAACAGCACGATCGCGAGCAGAAGCACGACCCCGGCGAAGATGGTGGCGACGTCCATATGGAAACTCCCTTTGAGGCAAGGTTACGCATCTCCATCGCACGGCGCTACCTAAACCGGACGAGCTTCACTCAAGGGTGCGAGGTTTCAAACCTGTATGTCGTCAAGCGATCCGCAACATCAGCTTCAAGATCGCCATAGAACAGATTGTATGGTCTTGCTTTTCTTCTATCTGACCAACTGCCGCCATCGCGGAAGGAATCTAGATTGGGCCAACTGTGGCGCAGCAATCCGTCGCGGCACTGCGCCCTCACCTCACGCGCCATCAGAGCCGGTCGTGCGCCCCATTCGAGGTCTGTCGCATTGGTGGCGCCACGATGCATTCGCTCGGAAACTGGGGCCTCATCAGTCGTGCCGGTGATGGGGTTGACGCAAAGACCGGCATGACCGTTCAACTCGACCAACCGCCCCTTATCGTCCCAGATCAGGGTGCGTCGGAACCTCCTGCGCCCCGCCAAGTCGTCATTGTCGCCAACTTGGGACCAGGCGACGATGCAATGCAGTTCCCGCCGCGTGGTGCAGGCGGGAATATTGGCGGGCACGCGATCAGCAGCGATGATGACGTCCATCAGATAGGCGGCGACGAGGCGATCGCGAACGGCTGCATCCGGTGAAATCCGCTCGCGCAACAGACGATCCAGCAGTTCAGCCCCCTGCTCGACCCCAGCAACCACGATGGGGCCGTTAGGGTGACGGGTCAGCCAATTATCGAAGGCGGCCAGCACATCCTGATAGGCGAAGGCTCGCGCCTCTCGCGCGTCATCGCGCAGGGTTAGGCGGGAATAAAGACTGGCCTGCCGATACAAGGGCGCGCTGACGGCGCCAGCCCGCGCAAACGGCCCAGCATAGTTCGGCAGAACGACCTGGCGCAGATAGGTGTCGGAAACGGGGTCGCCGATGGGGCCGTTCCATTCCTTGCCGCCGTCAAAAGTGGTCGAATGGACGAAGAAGACCGCCGCATCGCCCGCACCATTAACGTGGGCCTCATACAGGGCCCAGGGCTTGCGTGTCGTATAGTCAGGCGCGGGCGGCGGCGTATAGGTCTGGAATGGCACCTGCGGGTCCAAGCCCGCTCGCAGTATGTCGCCGCGCCAGACAGCGATGGCCGCCGTGAGGATGAACACCACGGCGAAACCCGCATAGCCGACCCATTGGCGGAAGGTCAGCTTCGGCAACATCACCGATACGGGTCCGATGTAGCCAGGAAGTCCTGGACGTAGCGACGGACCCCCTCTTCCAGCGGCGTGGACTGACCTTCAAACCCAGCGGCGCGGATGCGGTCCATGCGGGCCTGGGTGAAGTACTGATAGCGGTCGCGGATCACTTCCGGCATGTCGATATAGGCGATAGACGCGTCATTGCCCGCCGCCGCAAAGGTGGCGCGCGCCAAATCTTCGAACGAACGCGCCTGTCCCGAACCGGCATTGAAGATGCCCGATACTTCTGGCGACTGCAGCAGGAACTCGATGATGTCGACCACGTCATCGACATAGACAAAGTCGCGCAACTGGCCGCCGTCGGCGTAGTTGGGGTTGTGCGACTTGAACAGGCTGACCGTCTCGCCCGCTGCGACCTTGGGCCAGATCTGGGCCACGACCGACTTCATCGTGCCCTTGTGACCTTCATTGGGGCCATAGACGTTGAAGAACTTCAACCCGGCCCACTGACTGGGGCCCTGACCACGCTCAGCCTGTCGAACCGCATACTGATCAAACAGCATTTTCGAATAACCGTAGGCGTTTAGCGGGCGAAGTTGCGACAGAGACTCTGCATCGTCGTCATCATTGAAACCCGTTTCACCATCGCCATAGGTCGCAGCGGACGAGGCGTAGATCAGTCGGGCATCGCGGATCGTGCACCAGTCCCACAACTCGCGAGACAGGGTGAAGTTGGTGCGCAGGATGAGATCGGCATCCGGCTCGGTCGTAGAGGAGATGGCGCCCATATGGACCACCGCCTCGATACGTTCGGCGTGGCGCTCAAGTTGTTCGAACAGCTCTTCCGGCGACCAGAAGTCGGCGATGGGGTGCTTGGCCAGGTTCTTCCACTTTGCCAGATCGGCCGTCTCCAACCGGTCACAGACCACGACGTCATAGGCCGTCTCGGCCGTCAGTCGCGCCACGATGTTGGAGCCGATGAAACCGGCGCCGCCGGTCACCACGATCATTCTGGGCGTCATTGTGCAGAGCCAGTCATTTTTTCGATTGTACGGGTGGCTGAGAACCCATCCTTGAAATCCGCCAGACGGACGACACCGCCCCAGCTTTCCACCAGATCGCCGCCGACCACGCCTTCACGCGTATAGTCCGATCCCTTGATCAACACATCAGGCCGCAGTCGTTCAATCAGGGCGATGGGCGTCGGGTCTCCGAAACTGGTCACCCGGTCCACGCTGCTGAGGCCGCCGATGACAACGGCGCGGCTGTCCAGATCATTGACCGGCCTGCCTTCTCCCTTCAACGCCTTGACCGAGGCGTCAGTGTTCAGCGCCACCACCAGTCGGTCGCACCAGCTGCGCGCCTGAGCCAGATAGGCGACGTGGCCGCGGTGCAGGATGTCGAAACAACCGTTGGTGAAGCCGACCTTCAGGCCCTGACGACGCCAGGCCTCAACCTCAGCGGCCAGTTCGTCCAGCGACGTGACCTTGGCCTGGGTCGCGACAGCGTGCTGGCTCAGTTCAGCGTCTATCAGTTCGGTCGGCGTGACGACTGCGGTGCCGGATTTACCGACCACAACGCCCGAAGCCAGAATGGCGAACTGCACCGCAGTCTCCAGCGATGCGCCTGCGCCCAGCGCCAGTCCCAGCGAGGCCAGAACCGTATCGCCCGCGCCGGAGACGTCAAAGACTTCGCGCGCGCGCCCAGGGAAATGCTGCACCGGGCCATCACGTCGCGCCAGGCTCATGCCCTTGCCAGCACGGGTGACGACGATGGCGCGGGCTGTGGTCTGGGCCAGAAGTGCTGCCAGCGCCGCTTCGATCTCGGCATCGGTGTCGACCGGCAGGCCGGTGGCCCCTGCCAGTTCCGAGGCGTTAGGCTTGATCACATCGACCGCACCATACCGGGCGAAATCACGCCCTTTGGGATCAACGATAACCGGTGAGCCATTGGCTCTGGCGACGGCAAGTGCTGCCGAGATCAGGTCATCACTGACCACGCCCTTGGCGTAGTCAGACAAAAGTATCGCTGAAGCATCAGAAAATGCATCAGATTGTGAAATCGACACCGGCGCAGCGTCATCATCAAGGCGCAGCAACTGCTGGCCTGCCGCCACGAAGCGCGTCTTGACGATGGTGGCGGCGCCGACCGGCCGACTGATGAAGTCAGTGATCCGGTCTTCCGCTGCGATCAGATCACGCAATTCGGCCCCAGCAGCATCCTCGCCAGCGACCGCGCCCAACTGGGCCAGACCGCCCAATGCGGCGACATTGCGGGCGACATTGCCCACGCCGCCGGGCATGGCGACTGTGCGGCGCGCGCGAAGAACCGGGATCGGCGCCTCGGGCGAGATGCGGTTGACCTCGCCATAGACATACCGATCCAGCATCAGGTCACCGACACAGGCGATCTTCAGGTCACGTACGCGCTCCAGCAGTTTCTGCAGGGCGCCCAGATCGAGGGTGTCAGACATAGGCCCGACCTAGAGGATTCAGGCCGCTGACGCCACCGGCGCCTTGACGCCGATCTTGATGGCCAGGTCGTCGAAGGCGATCAGCTGGGCCGCCAGTTCCTCGAACCTGTCCAGCGGAACCATGTTGGGGCCGTCCGACGGCGCGTTGTCGGGATCTTCGTGCGTCTCCAGGAAGACAGCATCGACGCCGACCGAGACGGCGGCGCGGGCCAGAACCGGCACGAACTCGCGCTGGCCGCCCGACGACGTGCCCTGCCCGCCGGGCTGTTGCACGCTGTGGGTCGCGTCGAACACCACGGGACAGCCAATGTCACGCAGAACCGGCAGGGCGCGCATATCGCTGACCAGGGTGTTGTAGCCGAAGCTGGCGCCCCGTTCGCAGGCCATGACGTTCGGATTGCCCGCGCCGACCACCTTGGCGATGACATTCTTCATATCCCACGGCGCCAGGAATTGGCCCTTCTTGATGTTGATCGCCTTGCCGGTGGCGGCGGCGGCCAGCAACAGGTCGGTCTGACGGCTGAGGAAGGCCGGAATCTGCAGCACGTCGATGACTTCGCCCACAGGTCCGCACTGGGCTTCGGAATGAACGTCGGTCAGGGTCGGCAGGCCGGTGACCTCGCGAATTTCAGCAAAGATCGGCAGGGCTTCCTTCAGGCCGATGCCGCGCGCCGCGCTGGCGCTGGTGCGGTTGGCCTTGTCGAAGCTGGTTTTATAGATGATGCCGGCGTTCAGCCGCTCACCGATTTCCTTCAGCCTATGGGCCGTTTCCAGCGCGTGCTGGCGGCTTTCCATCTGGCAGGGACCGGCGATAAATACGATTCTTGCACCACCGCCAATGACGACAGGCGTCCGAAGACCTTCGGACAACGTAATGACAGCGTTGGGTCGGCTCACGAGGCGGCTCTCTTACGAATGGCTTTATAAATGCGGCCTGCGCCGCAGCGATGAGGCCATCAGGTGGCGCTCTTGAAGCAAGAGTGCAAGCTATCATGGAGTTGTTCCGTATGACCACCAAGCCGGTCATTCTCTGGTTTCGTCGTGATCTACGGCTGAGAGACAATCCGGCCCTGAACCGGGCGCTGCAAACGGGCCGTTCAATTCTGCCTTTGTTCATTCTGGATGAAGGCGCGGAGCGTCACCTCGGCGGCGCTTCGCGCTGGTGGCTGGATAAAGCGCTGCGAGCCTTGATGAGCGACCTGGAGGTGCGAGGAGCGCGCCTCATCCTGCGCCGCGGAGATTCGCTGGCTGAGTTGCAGACCCTGATCGCGGAAACCGGCGCCGACGCACTATTTCTGAACCGTCGCTTCGAACCGTCTGGTTTTGAGCATGACGCCGACATCGCCCATGCCCTGCAGGCGCAAGGGGTGTCATGCCATGGCTTCAATGGGGCGCTGCTGTGTCCGCCAGGCTCGGTGCTGAACGGATCGGGTCAGCCCTACAAAGTGTTCACCCCCTTCATGAAAGCTCTTCTGGCCAGGTTCGAGCCCCCTGCCGGATCGGATGCACCCTCTCGTATTGAGGCGCCACGGGTGGCTAGCGAGGCTTTGGATGATTGGGAACTGCACCCCAGGCGGCCTGACTGGTCTGGTGGGTTCGACTGGACGCCCGGAGAAGCTGGGGCCTTGGACAGTCTGTCTGTCTTCCTTTCAAAGGCCCTGAAAACCTACAGCCAAGGCCGAGACATTCCGAGCCGCGCCGACACCAGCCGCCTATCTGCACACCTCCATTGGGGCGAGATCAGTCCATGGCGCGTTGTTCGGGAGACGCGCCGGGCAGCCACAGATGGAAGCGTTCCAGTCGTCGAAGTCGAAAAGTTCGTCGCCGAAATTGTCTGGCGGGATTTCTCGGCGCATCTGCTGCACCATTTCCCCTACATCGCCGACAAGGCCTTCCGGTCAGGATATGACGCCATGCCGTGGAAGGATGATCCGACGGCGTTGAGGGCATGGCGTCGGGGTCTGACTGGCTATCCGCTGGTCGACGCCGGGATGCGACAGCTCTGGACGACAGGCTGGATGCACAATCGCGTGCGAATGGTCGTCGCCTCCTTCCTGGTCAAACATCTCATGATCGACTGGCGCGAGGGCGAGGCCTGGTTCTGGGATACGCTGGTGGACGCCGATTTGGCCAGCAATGTGCAGAACTGGCAGTGGGTCGCCGGATCAGGCGCCGATGCCGCGCCCTATTTCCGAATATTCAATCCAACGGCTCAGGGCCAGAAGTTCGACGCCAACGGCGCCTATGTCCGCCGTTGGGTTCCTGAACTGCGCCGACTGCCTGACAGGTGGATTCAGGCTCCCCATGCAGCGCCGCCCGAAGTGTTGAGAGATGCGGGAATCCGTTTGGGCCACAACTATCCAAGACCCATCGTGGATCACGAGATGGCGCGCGCTCGCGCCTTGAGCGCCCTCAAGTCGCTTTCAGGCCAAGGCGACGATCACAGTGACCGTGATTGACCGACTGATTGTTAAGAGAGACATACCAAGCATGACCGTCGCCGCATCCGACATTGAATCCGTCGCTCGCCGCACCCCGCGTTTGTTCTCCATGTTGCTCAGACTACTCGCGGCGAACTGGACTATTGGCAGTCTGACCGTGCGTCTGCCTAATGGCGAGACACATGTGCTGAAAGGCGCTGCATCCGGCCCCCATGGCGTGCTCGACATCAAGGATTACGGCCTGGCCCGCCGGGTGCTGAGCAATGGCGATATCGGTTTCGCCGAAGCCTATATGGCGGGGGAATGGGACAGCCCTCAATTGGCGACCCTGCTGGAGGCTCTGGTCGACAACTACGACCACATCCGACGCCTTTTCGACGGAAACTGGCTGATGCATGCGGCCAACTGGATTGCGCATTGGCGCAATCGCAACAGCCGTTCCGGCTCGAAGAAGAACATCCATGCCCATTATGACCTGGGCAACGCCTTTTATGAGACTTGGCTGGATCGCTCGATGACCTATTCGTCCGCGCGATTTTCTCATGCGGATGAGCCGCTGGAAGCCGCTCAGCATCAGAAATATGCGTCTCTCGCCAGAATGATGGACCTGAGACCGGGAATGTCGGTGCTGGAGATCGGCTGCGGTTGGGGCGGCTTCGCCGAGTTCGCCGCCAAGGAAATCGGCGCCGATGTCACCGCCATCACCATCTCCAGAGAACAGTACGACTTTGCGCAGCGGCGCCTGTTCAACGCGGGTCTGGCGGATCGTGCGAAAGTTCAGATGGTCGACTATCGCGACGTTCAGGGCCGCTTCGATCGCGTCGCTTCCATTGAAATGTTTGAGGCGGTCGGCAAGGCCTATTGGCCTGCCTATTTCGGCCAGATTCATCAGGTGCTGAAACCTGGCGGACGCGCCGGTCTGCAGATCATCACCATCCAGGACGCGCTGTTTGACGAATACAACGCACGGACCGACTTCATTCAGAAATACGTCTTCCCCGGCGGAATGCTGCCGTCCGAGGAACGGCTGAAGACTGTTATCACGCGCGCCGGTCTGGGGTGGGATGCGATCGAGCGCTTCGGACTGGATTACGCAGAAACCCTGAAGCGTTGGGATGAGCGATTCCAGGCTGCGTGGAACGAGATCCAGCAGATATCTGGCTTCGATGAGCGTTTCCGTCGCCTGTGGCGCTTTTATCTTGCCTATTGTGAGGCTGGATTCCGATCACAGCGCACCGATGTTATTCAACTGGCGTTGAGCAGACCATGACCCCCTTGATCTCCACCACCGAACTGGCGGCTGTTCTGGGTAGCCCGGAACTGCGCCTGATCGACGGCAGTTGGCATCTGGACGGGCGCGACGCCGCAGCCCAGTTCGCCAAGGCGCACATACCCGGCGCCCTCTTCTTTGATCTGGAGGCCATTTCTGACGCAGAGAGTCCCCTGCCCCACATGCTGCCGACGCCGGAAACCTTCGCCGCTTCGGTGGGCGCGCTGGGCATCAGCGCAGATGATCATATCGTTGTTTATGACACAGCGGGGCTGTTCTCGGCGGCGCGCGTCTGGTGGATGCTCAGGACCATGGGCGCCAGCCGGGTTCAGGTTCTGGACGGAGGCCTGCCTAAATGGCTGGCTGAGGGACGATCCGTGACGGCCGATTCAGTGCATCCGGTGACGGCAACCTTTACGCCAAGCTTCGAACCCGATGCGGTCGTTGACGCCGAACAGGTGCAGGCCGCCCTGAACGTCGAAGCCCAGGTCGTCGATGCGCGCGGCGCCCCTCGGTTTAGAGGTGAAGCCGCTGAGCCGCGTCCGGGCGTTCGCGCGGGACATATGCCGGGGGCGATAAACCTGCCCTACAATCGCCTGTTGAACGACGACGGCACATTAAAACGTGGCGAGGCCTTGGCTCAGGCGTTCGCCGATGCAGGCATCGCTGTCGCCAAGCCGGTGATCACCACCTGCGGGTCAGGCGTCACCGCCGCCATTCTCAGCCTTGGGCTGGCTGAGTTGGGCAAGCCGTCGCAACTCTACGACGGCTCCTGGGCTGAATGGGGCAGCCGCACCGACACGCCGGTGACGACGGGCTGAGATCAGGGGCGAACGGGCGCCGCGGCCTGCTCGGCGCCGTCGTCCTCTGGATCATTGTCTTCGCCGCGTGAGACGATGGTGGCCAAGGCCAGGTCGCCTGTGACGTTCAGAGTCGTGCGGCACATGTCCAGGAAGCGATCAACGCCCAGGATCAGACCGATCCCTTCTGGCGGTACGCCTACCATGACCAGAATCATCGCCACGACCGGCAAAGAGCCTGCGGGCACGCCCGCCGTGCCGACACCGCCCAAAATGCAGACCAGCATGACGATGAACTGCTGCATCAGGGTCAGTTCGATGCCGAAGAACTGCGCCAGGAACAGCACGGTCACGCCTTCGAACAAGGCCGTGCCATTCTGATTGGCGGTCGCGCCGACGGTCAGGACGAAGCGAGCGATCTTGCGCGGCAGGTGAAGCTGCTGTTCTGCCGCGCGCAGGGCGAAGGTCAGAGAGGCGTTGGACGAGGCCGTCGAGAAGGCCACGATCATCGGCTCTCGCACGCCGCGGAAGAAGGCGATGGGCGACATGCCGCCGAGGAACCAGACGGCCAACGGATAGACGACGAACATGTGGATCGCCATCGCGCCTACCGCGACCGCGACATAGGCGGCCAGACGGATCAGCAGCTCAAAACCGAACAGGGCCGCCAGGTTGAACATCAAACAGGCGATGGCCAGAGGGGCCAGTTTGATGAAGAGGTTGATCAGCTTCATCGTGATCTCGAACAGGCCCTGAACCACCTCTTGGAGCCGGTCCGTCGCGGGACTCTTGGCCATCACCAGACCGACGCCGAAGAACAGGGCGAAGACCATCACCGGCAGGATCGCGTTCTCAGCAGCGGCGGTGAAGACGTTGGACGGCACAAGCTCCAAGAAGAAATCGCCAAGGGAAATGCTGGTCGGCGCGCTGTTGACGATGCTGGCGGCGCCTGCCTTGCCCTGATCCAGCAGGGACTGGGCCAGAGCCGGATCGACACCGCGTCCGGGTTGGAACAGATTGACCATGCCCATGCCGATGACCACCGCGATGCCTGAGATCACGATGGTCAGCAGGAGGGTCTTCAGACCCGTTCGACCCAGCGAGGCCAGATCCCCCATCTCGGCCACCCCGATGACCAGGGCCGAAAACAGCAGCGGGATCACCATCATGAACAGCAGGCGTAAGAAGACCTGCCCAATCGGGCCGGTGACGTTCGCGGTCAACCACTGCACCCAGCCCACATCCCCGCCGACAGCGAGGTGAACCAGAAGGCCGGTGCTGAGACCCAGGCTGAAGCCGATCAGCATCTGCCAGTGAAGCGGAAGCTTTCCGCGTTTCGTCTCCGTCATCTTTCCTCCTGAGGAAAAGGTGCGACTGTCAGCGGCTACCGGATTGGCAACCCATAGATCAGGCCCGGCGGTTGGGCGTTCCATTGGGCGTTCAGCCCGCGCTCGAGCTTCAGCGGCGACTGCGGTCCCAGATTACGATCGAAGATCTGGCCATAGTTGCCGGTGGCCCGCACGGCGTTCGCACCCCATGTCTTGGGCAGACCCAGCATGGCGCCATAGTCACCCTCCACGCCCAGCAGACGGCGGACGCGGGGATCGCGCGAATCCTTGGCCTGAGCCTCGGCATTTTCGCGGGTTACGCCCAGTTCTTCAGCCAGGATCACAGCATTCAGCGTCCAGCGCACAACCGAGGCCCAGCGTTCGTCGCCCGCCTTGACGACCGGTCCCAGCGGCTCCTTCGACACCACATCGGACAGGATTGTATGCTCCTGCGAATTGGTCAGGGTCGTGCGGGCGGCGGCCAGAGCCGAGATGTCGGCGCTGAAGGCGTCGCAGTCCTCACGTGCATAGGCGTCTCGGGCCGCCTCCTCGGTCGCCAGGACGACCGGGCGATAGTCCACGCCACGAGAGCGGAAGAAGTCGTCAGCGTTCGCCTCTGCCGTCGAACCGGACTGCACGCAGACGCGGGCGCCATTCAACTCGGTGGCGCTGGCCAGATTGAGCGACCGACGCACAAGGAAGCCTTGGCCGTCATAATAGTTGATGCCCGCGAAGATGAAGCCTTCGCCTGCGTCGCGTGTCATGGTCCAGGACGAGTTGCGCCACAGGACGTCGATGCGCCCATCATCCAGCGCCTTGAACCGATCCGCCGCCGACAGCGGCACGAATCGCACCGCATTTCCGTCACCCAGAATTGCGGCGGCCAGAGCACGGCAGAAGTCGGCGTCGAAGCCGCGCCACTGTCCGCGATTGTCGGTATAGGCGAACCCCACCAAGCCCTGATGCACGCCGCAGTTCAGACGGCCCCGCTGCTTGACCGCCGTCAGGATCGGACTTTGCGGCAAATGGCCTGCCGCCGCCGCGTCGGTTTCAAGTGCAGGCGCATCCGGCGCAGGAGCAGGCGCCTGTCGGCTGCAGGCCGCCGCCAGCAGCAAGGCCGTCATCGCTCCAATCGTCCAGCACCGCATCGCGTAAACTCTCCCTCCGCCGCTTGCGCCCGGCAGAGTTTAGAGGCCTTTAGGCCCTGATCCGCAACCCATCGGAGAAGTCATGTCGCCGCACTCAGATCGCACCCGCCTGATCGCCTCCGCGACACGACGGGGTCAGGGGCGTCGTCCGGTGAACCCGCCGATCGAGCGCGCCTCGACCATGCTCAGCGACACGGCAGGCGCCATGCGCGACGGCGCCGACGGCCCAGTCTATGGGCTGGAAGGCACGACGGCGGCGCGTGAGTTGCGCGCGGCGCTGGCCGATCTGGAAGGCGGCGCGAAGGCGTTTCTGGTTCCGTCCGGGCTGGCATCCGTGACTGTGCCGGTCCTTGCCCTGACGCGGCCGGGCGGTGAGATCATCACGACCGACGCTGTCTATGGCCCGACACGTCGCTTTCTGAGCCGCTATCTGGCGGCGCGCGGCGTGACGACCCGGTTCCTGCCTGCTGGCGCCGACGCAGATGCGATCATCGCGGCCATCGGGGAGAAGACACGGCTGGTGCTGATGGAATCGCCCGCATCCCTGACCTTCGAAATGGTCGATGTGGCCAAGGTCTCGGATGCCTGTCGTTCGCGCGGCGTCCTGACGGTGCTGGACAACAGCTGGGCTGCGGGACTGGCGTTCAAGCCGCTGGCACATGGGGTGGATGTCAGCGTTCAGGCCCTGACCAAATACGCCGCCGGACATTCGGATGTACTGATCGGCGGCATCGTCGCCAATGATGCGCGGTTGATCCGGGCTATCGGCGACGCCATCGAGGACATGGGCTGGCATGTGTCACCGGACGACGCCTGGCTGACCTTGCGGGGCCTTCGCACCCTGCCGCTGCGCTATGCCGAACAGGGACGGTCAGGATTGCAGGTGGCCGAGTGGCTGCAGGCGCGGCCGGAGGTGTCGCGGGTGCTTTATCCGCCCCTGCCCGGCTCGGTCGGACATGATCTGTGGGCGCGCGACTTCACCGGTGCGGCTTCGCTGATGGGCGTGGTGATGAGGGGGGGCGATGCGGCAGCAGGCCAGCGTTTCCTTGATGCGCTCAACCTGTTCGGTCTGGGCTATTCGTGGGGCGGGTTTGAAAGCTTGGCTACACATGAGACGCACCAGATGGCCTATCGCGATCACCCCACGACGATTGAGGGAGAACTGCTCCGCTTCCACATCGGGCTGGAAGACCCCGCTGATCTGATTGCCGATCTGGAGCGGGGTCTGGCGGCCTTCGCGGGCTGATCAGGCGGGCATGGCGCGGTCCAGAATGGCGGTGGTGTCGATGACGGCGTCATAGGCCCCGTAAGCCGATCCCCGTTCCGTCAGGCGCAGACGGCAGAAGGCTTCTGCCGAAGGATTGTCCCACGCCAGCAGGATCGCCGCCTGAGCCGCCAGCGCCAGACGCTCGACCACCAGCCGTGCGCCCGCCTCATGCGCCGTTTCAAACGACAGACCGTCCAGCCAGGCGTCATAGTCGGCGTCGCGTCCGCGCTGACCGTCGAGAAAGCTGCGCAACGCCTCGACCGACTGCGGCTCACGCCCCATGGCGCGCAGCACGTCCAGGGCGATGACATTGCCAGAGCCTTCCCAGATGGCGTTCAGCGGCGACTGGCGAAACAGGCGCGGCATGGCCCCCGTCTCGACATAGCCCGCTCCGCCCAGGCTCTCCATCGCCTCATAGGCAAAGCCGGGCGCGCGCTTGCACACCCAGTATTTGACGATGGGCGTCAGCAGGCGCCCCAGGGCATCGTCCTCGTCAAAAGTCTGGGCCAGCCGCAGGCCCATGGCGGTCGCCGCCTCGCTGTCGACCGCCAGATCAGCCAGCACTGCCGCCATCATCGGCTGGTCGATCAGGCGTTTCTGGAAAACTGACCGGTGCGCGGCGTGCCAGACCGCCTGCGCCAGTGCGCCGCGCATCTGTTGCGCCGACCCCAGCACGCAATCCAGCCGCGTGTGCTGAACCATGCGGATGATGGTGGCGACGCCGCGCCCTTCCGGTCCGACCCGCTGGGCCAACGCGCTATGATATTCGATTTCGGACGAGGCGTTCGATTTGTCGCCCATCTTGTCCTTCAGCCGCATGATGCGGAACCCGGCGTTGCGCTGGCCATCCGGCGTCCAGCGCGGCACCAGGAAACAGGTCAGGCCGCCCTCGGCATAAGCCAGTGTCAGGAAGGCGTCCGACATGGGGGCCGAGCAGAACCATTTGTGGCCCGTCAAAGCATACCAGCCAGCCTCTCCCGTCGGTTCGGCCCGCGTGGTGTTGGCCCGCACGTCCGAGCCGCCTTGTTTCTCGGTCATGGCCATGCCGATGGTGACGCCCGCCTTGTCGGCGGCAGGACGGACCGCCGGATCATAACGTCCAGACTGGATGCGCGGCGTCCATTCGGCGGCGACCGAAGGCTCCACCTCCAGCGCGGCGACCGAGGCATAGGTCATGGTCATCGGGCAGGTCGTGCCAGAATCCGCCTGCCCCGTTACGAACAGGGTCGCGGCGTGCGCCACATGGCCCGTCGGCGTGTTGTTCCAAGCCACAGAGGCGAAACCTGCCTCAAGTCCCAGTTGCATCAACTGATGATAGGCCGGGTGAAACGTCACTTCGTCGATGCGACGACCATAGTGGTCGAAGGTATCCAGCACTGGCGGATTGCGATTGGCCTGAACGCCCCAGCCGATGACCTCAGCCGAACCACATCGCGCGCCCAGTTGGTCCAGACGTGCCGTGTGTTGACCGCCGCCTGCCTTGCCGACCGCATCCTTCAATGCCCGGTCGCCCGAGAACAGATTGACGTCCTGCAGCGACGGCGGCTGGTTCAGGACTTCATGCGTATCCAGATGATCGATGGGGCGAAGGGCGGACATAGGCGTCTCCGTCTGCGAAGCACCGACGATAGGCCATGAAAAAGGGCCGCGCCAATCGGCACGGCCCAAGGTTCAGGTTGAGAGGATTTGAAGCGGCTTAGAACTTCACGTTCAGGCGCGCGAACAGCTTGTTGTCGTTGTAGTCGTCTTGATAGACGCCCGCATAACCGACCTCGACATTAGTGCGTTCGTTGACCTGGATGTTGACGCCCAGGCCCGTCAGCAGTGCGTCCTGGCCGATGTTGGCGCCCGCGACCTGGAAGATCGGACCGTCAGCGAACTTGGCGCGAAACTCCGGGCCATCGTCGTTGAAGTCATGGCTCCAGGCCAGATGCGTGACCGCCGTCAGCGTCGGACGACCGTCGCCTTCCGAGAGCACCGTCTGGGTGCGGAAGCCGGCGGTGACCAGATCGGCGACCTGCTCGACGCGACCCGACAGAGCCGCATCGCCACCTACTTCAGCCACATCGGCATGGTAGTCGACGCGGGTGTAGTTGGCGTAGGGCTCGATTGTGCTGGCGCCGAACGAGGCGCGCCAGGCGATCTCGCCGTAAGCCTGCCAGCCCTTGCCGTCGTAATGGCCCGTCAGCTGGTTGTTGAACTGATTTAACGCAGCCGTGCGGTTTGTGCGCAGGTTAGCGTCGATCCACGATCCACCGACGCGCAGCGCGAAGGCGCCAGCAGTCATGCCACCATAGAGGCCGATGTGCTGGTTACGGGCGGTGCCGCTGGAACGCAGGCTGTTAGTGGTGATCTCCGTGCGGGTTTCACCGACTGCCAGACCCAGGTGAGCGCGGCCGGACCACTCCTTCTCCAGACCGGCCAGATAGCCGGTGGAGTCGGCGCGGTAGCCCGCCAGTTCGTTGTCGCCGTCGTACTCGCCATTGCCGAAGACGCCGGAAGCCCAGGCGTTAACGCCACGGCCCTCGGTTTCATTGGCGGCGGCGCCGCGTCCGCGTTGCAGCATGGCGTCGCGGATATAACGGCTGTCCGACACTGCGACACCGCCCAGAGAGGCGTGAACCTCGCCGGTCAGGCTGCTGAGCGCCGCCGTAACATTGGCCACGCTGCCGTCCAGGATCGCGTTTTCCAGCGTCAGATTGCCCGTTGTGTTCTGCGCGGTCATCACGTCCAGCGCACCGCCGACAGCCCGCTCATTAGGCGTCTTGCCGACCGAAGCGATCGACACGTCGTTACGCAACAGGGTCAGTACGACAGTGTTGTTCGTGTACGTCAGCTTCGGCGACAGGAAACCCAGATCGCTGGTGGAGCCGTCGAACTTGCCCGTAACCCCGCCCGTCGAGTTGACGATGTTCAGGCGTGTACGCAGGTTCCAGGTGCCTTGGTCAGCCTTCAGGATGACATTGCCGCCGTTCAGAATGGCTTGACCACCGACGTTCAGATTCGAATAGGCCGTGCCGTTGACGGCCGAACGAACCCACAGGAATGAGCCTGGATTGAACGTGGCGTCGCCAGTCACCGTCAGGGTGCCGAACGGGTTGGCGCCGGTGCCGGGAGCCACAACGCCGCCCTTGTCAGCCGTCAGGTTCGCCAGAGTGCCGATGCCGCCAATAATGCCGACATCCGTCACCGTGGTCGCCGAGCGAAGGATCGCACCATTGACGGTCAGCAGACCACCCTCGATCCGCGTCACGCCCGTGTAGTCGACGTTGCCCGTCAGAACGAGTTCACCGCCGCCCTTTTTGACCAGACCGCCGATGTCATCGGGGAAGTCCGCCAGGACTTCAGCCGAATACCGATCACGCGCATCGCCGATATTGTTGGTCCAGACGTCGACAGTACCGACGTTGACGGTCACATCGCGAACATCACGCAGCGCCGTGGGTCCGGCGAGGGCCACGTCCATCTGCGGCGCGCCCCAGCCAGAGCGCAAGTCCACGCCTGCTTCGCCCAGGTCTTTCGAGCTGGACAGCAGAATGTCAGAGATCAGCGCAGTATTATATTCAGGGAAGGCTTCCATGAGCACTGCGGCGAAGCCCGAGATGTTCGGCGCAGCCATAGAAGTGCCCGTATAGGCTTCATATCCGGGGCCCGTGAAATTCACGATCGTTTCCAGCCGACGAAGGAATTCATCGTTGGCCTTGGTCAGGATGTCGCGAGAGAAGTCTTCGCTCAGCACGGCCATATTATTGGCGTTCGAAAGAATGTTGCCCATAAGCGAGGTCACGCCGTCCGGCGTATTGATCAGTGCGCCAGCGACAAAAGTCACCGCCACGAGTTCGTCCACCACACGTTTACGCGCCGCCTGCTCGTCGAATGGTTGTCCCAACTGAGCCGCGAGAGCCTTCTGGTTAAGGTAATTATTCAGAGCGCTCAAAACACGCGTCTGAGCGGCCGAATTCAGTTGGGCGACAGTGCGTGCGTTATAGAGGGTAGAGTAGGAAGCCACCGGGAAGGCCGCCAACAATGCGGGAATATTGTATTCGTAACCGGGCACCGAAGAGATGATGTCGGCGCCAGGTCCAGCCACACACCAGGTCGCTGTGCGTCCGCACAGGCTGGAGGATGCGTCTGGCATCAGGTTTTCGTTGTAGTTGGCGACTGAGAGCCAGTTGGACCTCAGTTCCGGCACGGACAAGGGCACGACAGCCGTCGAACCCGCGTGCACGCCGCCGCCGTTGCCCGCCGAGAAGACGACCAGAACATCATTCTTCAGAATTGGGTCGAAGAAGTCTTGGTAATCGTCGCCAAGCCCCGCAAGGACGGTCTGCAGCGATGCATCAAAACGGATGCTGGTCGCCGATCCCCAACTGTTGTTGATGATCCGCACCTTGCCGGTTTCAGCCAGACCAATGATGTTTTCATACGACGTCTGGATGTACTCTCCATCAATAATGGCGTCCCGCCACCAGAGGAAATCACCTGCCGCGAAGTTTGCTGTCGCCGCGTAGATGTTGGCGCCATACGCGTTACCGAACATCAGACCGTCTGCCGTCCGGTTCCCTGCGGCGGTTCCCGCGACGTGGGTTCCATGCCCCTCCCACGGGCGACGCGGATTGATGTTGCCGTCATTGCCATAGGTCGACGGGACTTCAGTATTCAACCCCGTGATCTTACCTGCAGTCTGGAACAGCGGATGGCTCATATAGATACCGGCGTCGTTGATGCCGATCGTCTGGCCCTTACCGCTCAGCCCCCGCGCATAGGCATGTTCCAAGCCCAGGTAGCGCTTGGAGTAGTCGACTGAAAATTGGGCGTCTGCACGCCAGGACTCAATGGCGGCCGTGTAGTCAGAGGTCCGGCTGCCATCCGCCATGTAGTAAAGCGCGGGTGAGGTCTGAGCCTGAGCCATACCTGCTCCAGCGCCGAACAGCACTGTAGTCGCCGCTGCCGCTAGTAGAAGATTTCTTGTAGTGTACGTCATAGCCCCTCGCAAAACAATGTAATGACAAATGCGTCAGCTCTAAGAAAAGTGCGACGTAAATATGTCTTGTTAAACTGGAGTTACGTGTAGCCGTATGTCAAGCGCAACTTAAGGATGACGGCAGCATCAAAATAGGCGGCGCTGAGCGACGAAACGTACCCGCTTCGGTCAAGCTTATACAGTCTTTGACGTACATAATTAAGTGAAGCGAATGCCGTATTTCCTGCCAAAAATGGCCGAGAGCTCAGTTCGAACTGCTTCTCTTTGCCGCAGATGGCTTGGGCTAGCGGCTTATCGACAAGAGAACGAGATTTTCACTTGGCGTTACTCCCGCTACGCTAGGTGCAAAACGAGAACAGCGACTGCAAAATCGTCAGTCTAAAACCACCTAAACAAACCGTGGCGCGCCCTGCAGGACTCGAACCTGCAACCGTCCGCTTAGAAGGCGGGTGCTCTATCCGGTTGAGCTAAGGGCGCCTGACGCACAGCCCAGGCGATTAGTGCGTCCAGGACTGCTTGCGGTTAGTCGCAAAGTTGTCGGCATAGGCCTTGATGATCAGCGGCGCTTCATTTGGCTCGTGCAGGCGGAACGGGATGCCGTGACGTTCAGCGTAAGCCACGGCCTCTTCCTTCGAATCAAAGCTCAGACGGACCTGCCCCTTCATATCGCTGGAGCTGGTCCAGCCCATCAAAGGATCGATAGTGCGGGCCGAGGCGGGTTCGAAATCCAGACGCCAGTCGCGGCTCTTGGCCTTGCCGGACTGCATTGCGGTCTTGGCAGGGCGATAGATGCGAGCGAGCATGGAGAAATCCTCAGCAAAGGCGGGTCTTACGACCCTGCCATAACGCGCGCTGGATTGTTAATCCAGCGGCCTTCCGTTGGTCGGGGCGAGAGGATTCGAACCTCCGACCCTCTGGTCCCAAACCAGATGCGCTACCAGGCTGCGCTACACCCCGGACCGAACGGAGCGCTCTATTGGCACTTCGCGACGTGATCCGCAATCAGGGTTTGAAATAAGAATGCACAACCTTGTCGCCCGGCTTGGCCCCGATCTCATCGGCGCGTCCCGCCCGCAGCTCCAACACCCCGTTGGCAGGGCCGTTTGAAGGGATCGGCGCTTCCGAGAATGGCGTCGTATGGGAAGCGATCGAGACGATTTTTCCCTGTGGATCGATATAGATGATGTCTAGAGAATTGGGCGTATTGCGCATCCAGAAGCTCTGTTCGCGCGCCGGTTCGCCCGGCCATTCGAACAACATGCCCCGGTCGCCCTCAAGCGGAGGGCGGAACATCAGGCCACGCTGCCGTTTGGGTTCGTCATTAGAGATCTCGACCCAGAACTGGTGTTCACCGCTGGCGGTGACGATCAAAAGGCGCTCGGTTGGTTCGCCGTTCGGGCCTGACGGCCCCTTGGCGGCACACCCCATCAAGCCCAGCGCCAAAGCGCCTGTGAGCAGGAAACGTCTCGTTGCGTCGATCATGCGCCCTCCCTAGGGCGACCGAATCAGCTGCCCGTTCTGATTTCCGCGACCACCAGCCCCTTGGGGCCGTCGGCGAATCGCACCTGAACCGTGTCGCCGGGAATCAATTCATCCAGACCGCAACGACGCAGCGTTTCAATATGGACGAAGATATCGCCTGCCGCGCCATTACGCACAACAAATCCGTAGCCCTTGGTTCGATTGAACCATTTCACGACAGCGGCCTCCAAAGAACCGTCGGTTTCAGACTGAGCAATATCCGTTGTTACAGGCGCAGGACGGCGCGCGGCCGGCGCACCTTCGCCCAGGGCGAGAACCTCTACGGCCTGCCAACCCTTCATACGCTTGACGCAATCGCAGGTAATCGGCGCACCCTCGTCGGCGCTATCATGCCCACTGTCTCGAAGGCTGCTGACATGCAGAAGCACATCGCGCAGTTCAGTCAGCGCCGGGTCGTCCGGTACGATGAAGCCGTAGCCTTTCGTAGGATCGAACCATTTTACGCGCCCGACGACACGAACGGTCTCCGCCGTTTCCATCACTGGGTATTCAGACAAGTTCTTGGCCCCCGCCCGTTTCTCTTACGAGCTCATGGCCATTTAACACCGTTCCGTGAATCTTTGGAAAGACGAAAATATCTCAAATCGGCACACAGGCGCGCTGTTGCCGATTAATCGCTACGGTTGCGGAAGATTTTTCGGAGATTTCAGCGGCCTGATGGCGCAGCTGAAATCTCCCGCGTGGCAGTCCCTAGGGGAGTCGAACCCCTCTTTTCAGGTTGAAAACCTGACGTCCTAACCGATAGACGAAGGGACCGCTGCGCGGGAGAGCGGGCGATATAGCCGCGCCTTCTGGATGGCGCAAGCATGTTTTCCAGTTTTTTCGAAGCCAGCGGTTTCCGAGGCTTAGCCCTGGATCATGCGCGGATCGGACACGTCCTCGATTTCGAACTGAACGCCACGGCGGCCATTCCAGTCGTCAGCTTTCAGACGCCCGACAATGCTCAAGCCCCCCTGCCCCGACAACAGCGCCTGTCCGCCCGGCAGGTCAGCGCAGCGCCAGGCGATAGCGCGGAGGGAACCGCCATCCGCTCCGACCAGACGGCAACGCACATGGCCGCCGTTCATCTGCACCGGTTCGCGCGCCTGCACCCCGGTCAGGGCGAACACGGGCTCAGGATTTGCAGGACCGAAGGGCGCTAGCTGCTCAAACGATTCGAACAGGGCCCGCGTGGCCCCCGCAGGTTCGATCAGGGCGTCGATCTCAAGCCAGTCCTGGGCCACGGCCTCGATTCGCTCATTGGCCAACCGATCGTTGAGGAAGGCGGTCAGTTCGCCCAAACGCGCGCTGTCGACCGTCAGGCCTGCCGCCATAGCGTGACCGCCGCCCGCCAGAAGGATGCCCTCCTCCCACGCGGCCTGAATAGCCCGGCCCAGGTTCATGCCCGGCTGCGAACGGCCCGAGCCCTTGCCCAACCGGGTTACAGGATCAACGCCGACGACAATAACGGGCTTGCGCCAGCGTTCGCGCAGACGTCCAGCGACGATGCCGACCACGCCGGGGTGCCAATCGTCGCCCGCCACAATGACTACAGCTGAATCGTCGGCATGGACGCCGGTCGCCTCGACCTTGCGCACTGCGGAATCAGTGACGGCCTTCTCCACATCACGGCGCGACAGGTTCAGCGCGTCCAGTTCGATGGCCAGTTTCTCGGCTTCGGCGGGATCATCAGTGGACAGCAGGCGTGCGCCCAGATCAGACCGGCCGATGCGCCCGCCTGCATTGATGCGCGGTCCGAGGATAAAGCCCGCGTGGTTGCTCTTGGCTGGCCCCTGTTCAGCGCCCGCAGCGGCCAGCAGAGCGCGCAGGCCGGGGTTCTTCCAGTCACTCATAACCTTCAGGCCCAGTCCCGTCAGGGCGCGGTTGAAGCCGGTCAGGCCGGTCACGTCACAGATTGCGCCCAGCGCCGCCAGATCCAGCCACTGGCGAATGTCCGGCTCGGGGCGCTCAGCGAACAGACCACGCTTGCGACCCTCGCGGTTCAGGGCGGCCAGCAGGACGAAGACCACGCCCGCCGCCGCCAGATTGCCCTGCCCCGAATTGCAGCCCGGCCGGTTCGGATTGACGACCGCCAAAGCCTTGGGCGGTTCATGGCGCATGAGGTGGTGGTCGATGACCACGACATTCAGGCCGATGCTGTCGGCGTGGGCAAGGGCCTCATTCGCCGCAGCGCCGCAATCGACCGTGACCACCAGATCAGCGCCTGACGCCTTCAGGGTGTCGAAGGCCGCAGCACTGGGACCATAGCCCTCCTTGATCCGGTCAGGCACATAGATGGGCAGTTCGGCGCCCACCGCCCGGAACCAGCGCACCAGCAGCGCGGCGCTGGAGGCGCCGTCCACATCATAGTCGGCGAAGACATGGATGCTGGACTTAACCTGCAGCGCATCCAGAATGGCTTCTGCGGCGGCGTCCATATCCATGAAGCTGGACGGATCAGGAAATAGCGCCCGCAGGGTCGGATTCAGGAAGTCAGCGCCCTGATCGGTGCGAACCCCGCGCGAGGCCAGGGCGCGGGCTAGCGGCTCTTCCAGTCCCAGCCCCTGCATATGGGCGCGGGTTGTCGCAGCGTCGGCCGGTCGCTGTCGCCAGGCGCGGCCCGACAGGGAGCGCGAGACGCCGAGAAATGCATTCAGGGTTTGAGAGCCGGTATCGTCCGCCATCAGTATATCATCGCGGGATTCTATGCCCCCGGCGAGATTTATGGGTTTGGGCGTCGGTCAATGGGCGGCGGGGCCTTGGCCCGGTCGCGCAGAGATTGGGCTAGCGCCTCGATGTCTTCGGCGGTCTGGGCCGAATCAGGCGAGGTCGGAACGGCTCCGACCTGAGCGCGGGTGCGCGCGGCTAGAGCGTCAGCGTCATCCAGCGTCCATTCGATCCGCGACACTTCGCCGCCAAGCGCTGCGCCCTTGCCGTCCAGAGCCTGCACATTGGCTGCGATCTGCGTCGGTGACGGCAGGTCCTGCGGCGCGTTCGGGAAGTCGGTCCAGCGCGGATAGTGACGGTTGGCGTCAACCAGGGCCGCAATGCGCGGCGCCAGCGGTCCGTTCGGGTCCGTCTTGGCGCTGAAGGCCGCGCCACAGCCGCTCAAGGCCAGCCCGCCGCCCAAAACGGTCAGGACGAGAAGGTGAGGCTTGGTTTTTTTGCAAAACAGCGCGTTCATGTCAGGACAGGTCTTATGCCATCATCGCCTCGGGCGGAAGGGCGACGACCTTGAACCGCTGACAGGAAACGCGAAGGGCATCCATGGCCAAGTCCCCGCAGACGCCGACTGAACCCGCCGCACGCGCCCCCAGAAAGGCGGGACGGCCCACGTCGGCCAAGCCCCGCTCGCCCAGGACGCCAAAGCCCGCGCCGGTCGAAGAACAGGTCGCCGCTGCGCCAGAGCCAGAACCCGTCCCCGAGCAGACCGTCGCCGCCTTCCCCGGCGCGGAGCAGGCGCAACTGATTGAAACCCTGTCGATGAACCTGGCCAAGGCGGCGATGATGGCCCAGAGCGCCATCGCCGAGGCCGCACTCAGTCAGGCCGACCGCCCCGCCGCCCTGTCTGCCGATCCGTTCAATGTCGCCCCGGCCATGAGTTCAGTCATGACCAGTCTGGCCGCACGGCCGGAAAAACTGTTTCACGCCCAAGCCGATCTGTTCGGCCGCTATATGGAGCTATGGACCTCGACCGCACGGCAAGCGGGCGGAGAGGCGCCGACGCCCGCCCCAGCCGACAAACGCTTCAAGGACCCTGCATGGTCCGAGAACCCGATGTTCGACATGATGCGCCGGTCCTATCTGCTGACCTCCGACTGGATGAACAGCCTGATCGCGGGCGTCGAAGACATTGATCCGACGCTGAAGCGCCGTGCCCAGTTCTTCACCCGGCTGCTGACCGACGCCTTTTCTCCGTCGAACTTCCTGGCCTCCAATCCGGTCGCGCTGAAAGCGCTGGCGGAAACCAACGGCGAATCCCTTGTGAAGGGAATGCAAAACTTCGCCGCCGATCTGGAGCGTGGCGGCGGATCGCTGCGGATCAGTCAGGCCGACTATGGCAAGTTTGTCGTGGGCGAGAATGTCGCCACGGCGCCGGGTCAGGTGGTCTGGCGCGACGAGTTGTTCGAACTGATTCAGTATGCGCCAGAGGGCGAAACCCAGCACACGATCCCGCTGCTGATCTTCCCGCCGTGGATCAACAAATTCTACATCATGGACCTGCAGCCGGGAAACTCGCTGATCCGCTGGCTGTCGGCGCAGGGCTTCACGGTCTTCGTCTGTTCGTGGGTCAATCCTGATCTGGACAAAGCCGGGTTCGGCTTTGACGACTATCTGCAAAAAGCCATCTACCGCGCCGTCGAAAAGACGCTGGAGCAGACTGGCACGGAACAACTGAACGCCGTCGGCTATTGCATCGGCGGAACCCTGTTGGGCGCGGCGCTGGCGCATATGGCGGCAAAGGACGACACGCGCATCGCCGCCGCCACCTTCTTCGCCGCCCAACACGACTTCAAGGAAGCGGGCGATCTGCTGCTGTTCACCGACGAGCACTGGCTGAACGAGATCGAGCGTCAGATGGATGCGGCAGGCGGCGTCCTGCCCGGCGCGGCGATGGCCGAAACCTTCAACGCTCTGCGGTCCAACGACCTGATTTGGTCGTTCTTCATCAGCAACTACCTACTGGGCAAGGATCCGCCTGCCTTCGACCTGCTGTTCTGGAACGCGGACCAGACGCGGATGCCCAAGGCGCTGCACATGGCCTATCTGCGCCAAATGTACGGGGCCAACGCCCTGGCTCAAGGCGCCTTCCAGATCGGCGGGCTGACGGCGGACCTGTCGCAGGTGTCGATCCCGCTCTATTTCCAGGCCAGCCGCGAGGACCATATCGCACCGATGAACTCGGTCTATCGTTCCGCCCGGCTGTTCGGCGGCAAGGACGTGACCTTCACCCTGGCGGGATCGGGCCATATCGCAGGGGTCATCAACGCCCCCGTGGCCAGGAAATACCAACACTGGATCAACGACCAACTGCCGGAAACTCTGGCGGAATGGCAGGCGGGCGCCGTAGAGCATCCGGGCAGCTGGTGGGAACACTGGGCCGGCTGGCTGCATCAACGCTCTGGTCCGCAGATTCCGGCTCGCGATCCCGCCAAGGGACCGCTGAAGCCCATCGAGCCGGCGCCGGGAAGCTATGTGAAAGTGAAGTCTTGAGCCGTCTAGAACCGAACACCCTGCTGGCGATCAGCACCGCCGTCGCCCTCGCCCTCCTGATCATGACCGCCAGCGTCTTCGGCGTACCTGGCGCAGCGCTGAAGTACGTCATCATCGCCGTGGTCTGTTCGGTTCTTTTCGTGTCCCTGAATGGCTGGATGGCCAGGCTGATGAAACGCCCCGTCCCGCAGCCGATGATCCTGGCGGACGCGCCGTCGACGGCGGCCTGGGCCAGCCTGTTCCCGTTGCTGGTCATCATCGCCGCTGCGATTCCGGTCTTCTTCTCCGGCCATGACTACGGCCTGCTCATCCTGTTCGCCTCGATCTGGTTCGCCGTGACCGCAGATTCCGCCATCCGCGCCAGACGGCGCGGCTGATATCGGTCTTTGGAGGCGATCAGATCAGGCCGGTCGCCTCATCCAGCCCCAGCATGATGTTCAGGTTCTGAACCGCAGCCCCCGACGCGCCCTTGCCCAGATTGTCCAACAGGGCCACCAGCCGTGCCTGCTCACCGTTACGGCCGCCGAAGACGTGCAGACGCAGTCGGTTGGTCCCGTTCAGGCCCTCCGGCTCGATGCCGGTCATGGCTTCGGTTTCGTCCAGATCGACGACCTCGACGAACTTCTGGCCCTCATAGGCTTCGACCAGAGCGCCGTGGATGCGTTCGACAGATGGGGTTTCCGGCAAGGCCGCCAGATGCAGCGGCGCCTCGACAAGCATGCCTTGGCGATAGTTTCCGACCGCAGGGGTGAACAGCACATCGTGGCTGAGGCCCGTGTGTTTGGTCATCTCCGGCACGTGCTTGTGCTTCAGCGACAAGCCATAGGCGCGATAGGGCGTCGCGGCGCCGGGGGCCTCGAACTCGGCGATCATGGCCTTGCCGCCGCCGGAATAGCCCGACACCGCATTAACCGTGACCGGATAGTTGGCAGGCAGCAACCCCGCCTTCACCAGCGGACGCACCAGCGCAATAAATCCTGTCGGATAGCAACCGGGGTTCGACACGAACTGCGAGCGCGCGATCAACTCGCGCTGGCCCGCGTCCATTTCGGGGAAGCCATAGGCCCAGCCTGGCGCAACCCGATAGGCGGTCGAGGCGTCGATCACCTTGACCGACGGGTTTTCGACCATAGCCACAGCCTCGCGCGCCGCATCGTCAGGCAGGCACAGGATCACCGCGTCGGCGCTGTTCAGTGCTTCACGCCGCGCATCCGCATCCCGGCGTCGGTCGCCCAACAACAGCAGTTCCAGATCCGGGCGGGCTTCCAGCCGCTCGCGGATTTCCAGGCCTGTCGTTCCGGCTTCGCCGTCAATGAAGATGGTGTGGGTCATCAGAAACTCCTCGCCGCCTGTCATAGGCCGGAAGTGAGCAAGAAAAAGGGCGCTCCGGGTCTCCCCGAAGCGCCCCAAATCCAAACCGCGTGAAAGCGATTAGCGCTTCGAGAACTGGAAGCTGCGGCGTGCCTTGGCGCGGCCGTACTTCTTACGTTCAACGACGCGGCTGTCGCGGGTCAGGAAGCCGTGCGGCTTCAGAACCTTGCGCAGTTCTGGTTCGAAGTGCGTCAGGGCGTGCGACAGGCCGTGGCGGATAGCGCCAGCCTGGCCCGACAGACCTGAACCTTCGACGGTGCAGATCACGTCGTATTGCGTCGCGCGGTCCGAAACGGTCAGCGGTTGAGCGATCATCATGCGCAGCACGGGACGAGCGAAATATTGCTCCTGGTCCTTGCCGTTGACGGTGATCTTGCCGGTGCCGGGCTTAACCCAGACGCGGGCGATGGCGTTCTTACGCTTGCCGGTCGAATAGGCGCGGCCCTGTGCGTCCAACTTCTGGACGTAAACGGGGGCGTCATTCTCAACCGAAGAACTCAGGCCCTTCAGAGCGTCGAAGCCGGTGGCGGTGTCTTGCGTCGCGTCAGTCATGCTCAGGCGCTCCGGGTGTTCTTGGCGGACGCCGACTTGAAGTCGATCGTTTCCGGTTGCTGGGCTTCATGCTCGTGGGCGGCGCCGGCGAACAGACGCAGGTGCGTCAGTTGCTTGCGGGCCAGCGGGCTTTCCTTGGGCAGCATGCGCTCAACAGCCTTCTCGAGCACGCGCTCAGGGAAGCGGCCGTTCAGGACCTTCTCAGGGGTCGTCGACTTGACGCCGCCGGGGTGACCGGTGTGACGATAGTAGACCTTGTCGGTGTTCTTCTTGCCTGTGAACACCACCTTGTCGACGTTGGTGACGACGACGTAGTCGCCGCAGTCAACGTGCGGGGTGTAGTCGCCGCGGTGCTTGCCGCGCAGACGGTTGGCGATGAAGGTCGCGAGACGGCCCACCACGACGCCTTCGGCATCGATATGGATCCATTTCTTCTCGACCTCGGCCGGCTTCAACGAAGCCGTAGTGCTCTTCAGCATGAGGGGGTTCCTGGAGACGAAAATCGGGTCCGGCCCCCGAAGGAACCGAATGAAGGCGCGCTGATACAGGAGGTGTTCCAGCGCGTCAACGCTGACCTGAACACTCACATTGAGTTACATCATTGTAAAAGAACGATATTTTCAATGCGGTATTAAAATACCCGACGCTTATACGCCTAATCGAACACTCAGACGCTTAAAGGCGCGGCCCGGACATGAAGATGCGGGCCTGCGCGCGCAGCACCAGCCACAGGTTCGCCGTCGCCACGCCCAGCACCACAGCGGCGCCGCCCTGGTGCAGCACGCCCAGCCAGACCGGCACGGCGTTCATCAGGGTGGCGATGCCCAGCACGGCCTGCAGCCAGATCACGCCCGCCAGCGTAAACGCCGCCAGCCCCATCCCCTCGGCGACGCGCCAGCGCCATGCCTGGAAGGCATAGATGGTCGCCACGATCAGCAGGACATAGGCCACGATGCGGTGATTGAACTGGGTCAGCGCCTGATCATGCAGAAAGGCGCCCGCGCCCAGGCTCCAGTCCGCAGGCGGCAGGACGGCGCCATTCATGAGCGGCCAGTCCGTATAGACCAGACCCGCGTGACCGCCCGCGACCAAGGCGCCCAGCAGGCATTGCACGAAGACCAGACCCAGCAGGATCGCAGCCCCCCTCGCCCATCCGGCGGGCGGACGACCGTGGTCCTCACCATTCCAGGCCTCAAGCCCGGTCCAGATCAGCGCGGCGAACAGGACGAAGGCCAGACCCAGGTGCGTCGCCAGACGCTCCGGCGCGACGCTGACCCGTTCTGACAGGCCGCTGGACACCATCCACCAGCCAATCAGTCCCTGCAGCCCGCCCAGTCCCAACAGAAGGACGCAACGCCAGATCAGGCGATCCGGCATGGCCCAGCGGCGGAACACGGACCGCTGGGGGAACAGGCGGCACAGCAGGAAGAAGACCAGCGGCAGGGCGAAGACGACGCCGATCAGGCGCCCGATCAACCGGTGCAGCCATTCCCACCAGAAGATGCCCTGAAATTCACCCAGGCTCATGCCCGCATTGATCTGGGCGTACTGGGGGATCTGTTTATATTTCTCGAAGGCGTCGGCCCACTGGGCGTCGGTGATCGGCGGGATCGCGCCCATGATGGGCTTCCACTCCGTGATCGACAGGCCAGAGCCGGTCAGCCGGGTGATGCCGCCGATGACCACCATCAGAAAGACGATGGCCGCACTCGCAAACAGCCAGATGGCTATGGCCTGATTACGATCTGTATTTCCGAAACGGTTCATTCGACGCCCGACACTGACCCGGATATGCTGTCGCGCTTGACCGTGACCAAATCGCGACCGTGGCGGTATGCCCGCCCCGGCCGCAGAGCGCGAGTCGGAATAGACAAACGGCGTCGTTCGGACACGGCGGCGATAAGGAGATCAGGGTGCAATACGCCGAAATCGTCGCCGCCATTCTGGGCGGATTAGCGCTGGCCTGGATCGCGGATCTGGCGACGGGCCGCCGCGGCCTGGGCGGCACCGTTCTGGTGTCTGGCGTGGGACTGGTCTGCGGCTGGTTCCTGGCGGTTCGCGTCTTTGCAATCAGCACGATGGAAAGCTGGGTCTGGGTGCCATGCTCGCTGTTCGGCGCCGCCTTCTGCCTGGTCGCCTTCTTCCTGTTCCGGAGCAAGCGCTGATGCCGCCGCGCGCGCGTCGATTCGTCGCCGCCATCGGAGTGCTGGCTTTTCTGGCGTTCTGGGTGTGGGGGTTGATCGCCCTGCGCGGGATGCTGCCCCCGTCGCAATGGATCGACTTTCTGTTCTTCGGCATCGGCGGCACGGCCTGGGGCCTGCCGCTCATTCCGCTGCTGAAATGGGCTGAGCGGGGCTGACCTATAGCTGGAGACGGCTTGGCCACCAGCACCTGCTCTCCGGCGAACTGATAGATGACGGCGAACCAGCTCACGCGGTCGCGTATAACGCCCTCGGGAATGTTGAAGGTCGAGCGCCCCATGCAGTACTCGATGATGTCCGACAGCGCCGACTTGCCTGTCGAGGAGCGTCCGGTGATGACGTTAAGGCCGTTCAGGTGAAACTGAACATCCCGCCTGCGGCCGTCGTAGCTGTAGAGGTGGATCGACTTGATCTTCATGGGCGGACCCCCAGGGTCGTGTAGATTGTGACACGATCGCCGATCTGGGCGAATTCGCGGCCAAGGAATTTCGCCACCCGCTGGCAGGAGATGGATTCCGGCGTCCCGTCGATGCCCTTGCGGACGCCCGCCCGGACCGTTTGCAGTCGCCCGTCGGGCGTGACGGCGAGGACGCCCAATTGCATCAGCACACCGAGGGCCTCGAACGCGAACGGCAGAAGGTCTGTCGTCCGTTTCGGCAGATCGACGAGCATCTGCGGATTGGCCGCGACGATCTTCAGAAAATAGCTGCGATTGGCTCTGGCCAAGGTTTCGCGTGCGTCCCGCTGCAGGCAGAGCGGCAGGATGAGCAGCGCCAACGAGAACGGCATGCCGCGCACATCCTCGTCCTCGTAGGCCGCCAGCGCCCTGAACAACACAAGGCCGCAGAAGGCCGGGTTGAACAGGTTCCTGATCTCGACGGGGCGAAGATCCCACCGCTTCATGCAGCCACCCCGAGCAGTTCGCCGAGACGCCTCATGAAGGCGGGATTCCAGTGCACACGCGGCATGGGCCTAGCGTTGGCGAGAATCTGGAAGGCGCCGCGAACGACATAAGGCTCGGTGACACGCTCCCTGATCCGAAGGTCCCCCGTTTCGGTTTCAGCCCATTTGTAGAGTTCTCGGCCGGCCGCCTTGAACGCGTCGTCCCCACTGGCGTCATGCAGAGTCTCGAAGACGATGTCCCGAAAGCGGCTCCACTCCTCGATCAGCCGATCCTCGTATTCTTCCATCTCCCCCGAGATCAGCAGGTTCTCCCGCGCCCAACTCGAACGCTGCTCAAACGCCCGATAGTAGTCGACGATCGCGTGCTGGATGCGGGCCGGGGACACATCGAGATCGCGGAGTTGCTCGACGAACAGACGGGTGTCGTTGGCCACGTCGATCTGCCCATCGGGCATTCTGCTGCGGAAGGTGATCGGCAGACTGTCGGACCGGTACTCTTCTGCAATCGAGGAGAGCTTGTCGGACACCTCGTGACCGTGGACCGGACCCGTTCGCTCGCCCGTGAGGACCTTGATCATGAGGTCCATCCACCAGCCCTCAAGCCGCTCGAAAAGAGGGCCGCGGACTTCCCGACGGACCGTTCTCAGGTGCTGGTCGAGCACGATCTCCGGGATCGTGTCGATGCGCGGGCTGCCGTCCAGAATGAGGATGCGGCCATAGAAGTCCGCAAGCTCGACCTCTGTCAGCTCGGCCAGTTCGGCCTTGGTCTTGCCGATCGTCACCGATGTGCTGCGATCCAGAAGAGTTGCGGCGGTTTCCGATCGGGTCGCAGAATCGCTGCCGGACTGAGCGAACTGGGCCAGCTCCGATCCCGGCGCGATGGTCGCCGTCGTGAACAGGACGAAGTCGGCGTTCGAGCTGATCCTGCCGTTATCGACGTAATAGGCCAGCCACACTCTCACGGACTTCCAGAAGTCGACGTCGAGATCTGTCAGCCTGTCAGCCTGTCAGCCTGTCAGCATCGGCCTTGTGCTTCAACGACGCCAGCGTCTTCCGGCCGCCCGTCGTGTCGAACTCGAGGTCATCGCTCTTCTCGATGAGAAGCGAGGTGCTTTCGGGCAAAGTGATCCTCCCCCGCAAAAGTGGACGGGGTTAAGCCGCTCTGCGTTCGGCCTCGGCGGGGCTGATATAGCCCAGTGACGAGTGCAGGC
>RCMZ01000013.1_pt1 | contig 137371 bp, 120 predicted proteins | sample 2041141 | NCBI WGS metagenome assembly RCMZ01 (sample SAMN09708263, study PRJNA481090) | Wastewater metagenome, whole genome shotgun sequencing project. | biome: sewage; isolation source: Davis station wastewater (DW) | place: Antarctica: Davis Station | collected 2010-03-01 | reverse complement strand
CGACCTGCTCGATGCCGCCACCGCCAGCCACCGTGTCGGCTACGAAAGCCCCTCGCAATTCAACCGGGAGTATCGGCGCCTGTTCGGCGCGCCGCCGCATCGGGACATGGCGCAGATCCGCTAAGCGTCCCGGCCGTCGAGTTGCAACAGCTCGCTTAAACGGCCGGCGGTGGGTTGATTAGGCGCTACAATCCGCATGCGCTCAGAGGAGCGCATGAATGCAACGCCAGAATTTCAACGACCGCCACGCTTTCGCCGGCATCGAGCGAGGGCGGCCTAGCCAAAACCGCCGCCCGGCCGGTTTTCACTTCGTAGCTTGCACAGCTTTTACGTGATCTCGAACTTGGATGTGCCGTTCAATACAAAACTTTACATAATACAAATTATGCGAATCAAAAGATTGCCCGGCGAAATTGCGGGCGCCCATTCCAATCGCGCCAGTCGAGTGCTTTCGGAGCGTTTTTGCCGATGAGCTCCGCACCTGCTTTCGAACCGATCGTTTTCGTCGACCTCGAAACCACCGGCGCCAATTTCGCCAACGACCGGATCATCGAGGTCGGGATTGTCGAGCTGGACGAAAACGGTACGCGCGACTGGAGCGTTCTGGTCAATCCGGAAACGGAAATTTCGCCCTTCATCACCGGGCTGACCGGAATCGATTCGGCGATGGTCGCGTCGGCACCTACCTTCGAGCAACTCGCGCCGCAGGTGCTCGAAAAGCTGCGCGGCCGTCTGTTCGTCGCGCACAACGCGCGTTTCGACTACAGCTTCCTCAAGCGCGAATTCAAGCGCCTCGGCATCGATTTCCGCGCGCCGACGCTATGCACGGTGAAGCTGTCGCGCAAGCTTTTTCCCGAGCATCACCGGCACAACCTCGACACCTTGGTCGAGCGCTACGGCCTGAGCGTCGGCGACCGCCATCGCGCGCTCGCCGACGCCAAGGTGCTGCGCGACCTCTGGCAGCGCTGGCACGAAATTCTGCCGGCCGAGACGATCCGGAGCGCGGTCGATGCGATCGTCGGCCGGCCCGAACTGCCGCCGCAGATCGATCCGGCGCTGGTCGACGACCTGCCGGAGTCGCCCGGCGCCTTTGCCTTTCATGCCGAGGACGGCGAACTGCTACACGTCGACCGCGGCAGCAACGTCCGCCAGCAGGTGCTCGCACACTTTGCGCCGGGCAAGCGCGATACGGCGCTGGCACGCCGGACTTGCCGCGTCGATTGGCGCGAAGCGGCCGGCGAACTGGGCGCGCGCCTCTACGAAATCGCCCTGTCGCGGCCGCTACGCAAGTCGGCCGAGGAGTTGTGCGCCTGGCAACTGGTGCAGCACGCGGCCGACGATTTCCGTCTGCAACTGGTCTTTGCCGCCGACGTCGATTTCGGCGCGACCGAGGATCTGTTCGGGCTGTACATGAACCGGCGCGAGGCGGTCCATGCCTTGCGCAAGCTCGCCGAAGCCCACCGGCTATGCCACACCCGTCTCGGGCTGGGCGAAATGGCGGACGGCAAGCCGTGCATCGGCTACCGGCAGAAAACCTGCCGCGGCGTGTGCATCGGGAAAGAGGACGTTTCGCTGCACAGCGCGCGCCTGATGACCGCGCTGGCGAAATTCAAGCTGAAAGCCTGGCCCTACGAGGGGCCGGTGGCCGTCGTCGAGCGTGACGAGTTCGGCATGCGGGAGGATTTTCACCTCGTCGACCGCTGGCGCTATCTGGGAACGGCGCATAACGAAGCGGGGCTGCGCGACCTGCTGGAGAACTCGGCGGCGGCCCCGTTCGATCCGGATATCTACCGGCTCATCAACAAGTTCATCCAGGCCGGAAAGGTCCGGATCGAGCCGCTCGGCGCCCTACTTTGACGGCGCGGCGGCCTTCTTGCCGGAGGCGCCGCCGGCAGCGCGCAGGCGCTGGACGATGTCGCTGTTGTTGCCCTTCTCGGCCCAGTCCAGCGCGGCTTCGCCGTTCTCGTTGGCGACGTTCGGATCGGCCTGCGCCTTGAGCAGCGATTCGACGACGGCCAGATGGCCGTTGCGTGCGGCGAGCATCAGCGCCGTGCTGCCGTTCTCGGTCTTGGCGTCGATTTCGGCGCCGCGCCTGAGCAGGTAGTCGACGACCGGGGCGTGGCCGTTGAAGGCGGCGTAGGACAGCGGCGACCAGCCGTACATGTTGACCTCGGCGCCGGCTTCGACCAGGCGCTGCACGAAGGGCAGCTTGCCGTCGAACGCCGCCAGGCGCAGGGCGGTGTCGCCGTTGCGGTTGCGCACGTTGAGGCGCGCCCGGCGCAGCAGCAACTGCTCGAGCAGTTCGGTGTTGTTCTCGCGGACGGCGAGCATGACCAGCGTATTGCCCTCGATATCGACCGTATTCACATCCACGCCGCGATTGAGCAGGGTGACGGCGGCCGGGGTGTCGCCGGCGCGCAGGGCGCTCAGCATGTCGTCGTAGACGCCGGCGCTGGCCAGCGTCGGCAGCAGCAGCGCAAACAGCAGGGCGATCGGTTTCATTGGGGCAGTCTCGCTTGGACGTCGGGGAAAAGGCGGAAGAAGTTGGCGGTGGTCGCCGCGACGACTTCTTCGTAGGGCATTTCGCGCAGGCGGGCGATTTCTTCGGCGACGTGCTTCACGTAACCCGGCTGGTTGGTCTTGCCGCGATACGGCGCGGGCGCGAGATACGGAGAGTCGGTCTCGACCAGCAGGCGGTCGAGCGGCACGCGCTTCGCCACGTCCTTGATCTGCAGCGCGTTCTTGAAGGTGACGATGCCCGACAGCGAGATGTGGAAGCCCTGCGCCAACGCGGCTTCCGCGACGTCCCAGGTTTCCGTGAAGCAATGCATGATGCCGCCGACCTCCCCTGCCCGCTCCTCCTGCATCAGGCGCAGGGTGTCGGCCGCCGCGTCGCGCGTGTGGATGACCAGCGGCTTGCCGGATTCGCGGGCGGCGCGGATGTGCGTGCGGAAGCGCTCGCGCTGCCATTCCGGTGCGTCCTTGTGCCAGTAGTAATCGAGCCCGGTTTCGCCGATGGCGATCACCTTCGGATGCGCCGCCAGCTTGACGAGGTCGGCGACGCCCGGCTCGCGCACGTCGGTCGATTCCGGGTGCACGCCGACCGAGGCGAAGATGTGTGGGTACTCGTCGGCCAGGGCGAGAATGCGCGGCAGGTTTTCCAGGTTGACGCCGATGCACATCGCGCAGCCGACGCCGTTGTCGCGCATCAGTTCGAGAATCCGCGGCAGATCGGCCGCAAGGTCGGGGAAATCGAGGTGGCAGTGGGAATCTACAAGCATCGGAAAAAATCTACATCGTGTGGGTCGGGCGCGTCGACTGCATGACGCCGCCGAGCAGGCCTTCGATCTTGCGGCGCGCTTCGGTGCCGCTTTCGTCGCTCTTGAACTGCACGCCGATGCCCTGCGCCTTGCTGTTCTGCGCGCCGGCCGGGGTGATCCAGACGACGGAACCGGCAATCGGCAGCTTGGCCGGATCGTCCATCAGCGACAGCAGCATGAAGACCTCGTCGCCCAGGTTGTAGGCGCGCGACGTGGGGATGAAGATGCCGCCGTTGCGCAACAGGGGCATGTAGGCCGCGTAGAGCGCCGACTTCGAATTGATGTTCAGCGAGAGGACGCTCGGACGCGGCGCTGCGGCGGCCGGCTTGGCATGGGCTGCTTCTGACGCTTCGGACATGTGCGCCTCAATGGCTACGGAATAGCGCTGCGTAATTCAGGAAAAATTCCTCGAAAAACAAGCGGCTATTCAAGGGTTGTTCAGACTGGGCTTTATATTGTAGCGCTTTCCTGTTCAGCGCCAAGAGTTTGCCGCCGTCGGCGCCTGCTGCAAGCTGGCGCAGCGCCTTCTCGTATGCGACAAAGTAGCGCGGCGGAAGTTGCTCGACGGCCAGACTCAGGTCGAGCAGCCATTTCTGCCACCACTCGACCACGCGCTTGAGCGGCGCGGCGCCCTTCTCCGCTTTCACAATCTTGTCGATGGCGGCGGCGGCGGCCAGCGGGTCGATGTGGCGGCCGCGCTCGAGTTGGCCGACCAGCGCATCGATCAGCGTGCGCTCGCCGGTGTTGGCCAGTTCGACCGCGAGCAGCGGCGAACCGCCGGCCAGCGCGAGCCAGCGCGGGGCGTCGTCGACGCCGGCCTGGCGCAGGCACTCGGCGGCGACCGCCGGCGCCGGACGCGCGATGGGGATCGCCTGACAGCGGCTGCGGATCGTCGGAAGCAGGCGGTCTACTTCATTTGAAACCAATAAAAACAATGTGCTTGGAATCGGTTCTTCAAGCGATTTGAGAAGAGAATTAGCGGTCGAACGGTTCATCGCCTCGGCCGGGTGGATGAGCACCACGCGCACGCCCTGGCGGTGCGTGCCGACGTGCAGAAAGTCGTCGAGCGCGCGCACCTGATCGATGGTGATCTGCTGGCTGGCCTTCTTCTTGCCGCTGCCCGTTTCTTCGCCCTCGCCTCCTTCGCCGCCCTCCTCGCCGAGCGCGTCGGGTTGCAGCAGGCGGAAATCCGGGTGGTTGCCCTGCGCCAGCCAGCCGCAGGCGAGGCATTGACCGCAGGCTTCGCCGCTCGCGCTCGGATTTTCGCAGAGCAGCGATTCGGCGAAGCGGCGCGCCAGATCGAACTTGCCGATGCCGCGCTGGCCGGACAACAGCAGCGCGTGCGGCAGTTCCCGGCGGCGGGCCCCGAGCGCTTTCCAGGCTTCTTTGTTCAGTTCAATCGTATTCATTAACAGATGCTTAATACTGTTTCTTCAACCAGATTCTTGATTTTTTCCAGCGACTGATCGGCGTCGATCACGCGGATGCGCTGCGGCGCCGCGGCGGCGCGTTCGAGATAGGCCTGGCGCACGCGCTCGTGGAAGTCGGCACGCTCCTGCTCGAAGCGGTCGAGTTCGCGCGCCTGCGCCGCGATGCGGCCGCTGGCGACGCTGAGCGGCAGATCGAAGAGCAGCGTCAGGTCGGGCTGCAGGTGGCCGTGCACCCATTGTTCGAGCTGCGCGAACTTGCCCTTGTCGAGCCCGCGCCCGCCGCCCTGGTAGGCGTAGGTGGCGTCGCTGAAGCGGTCGCAGATCACCCAGTCGCCGCGCGCCAGCGCCGGTTGGATGACCTGCGCGAGATGCTCGCGGCGCGCGGCGAACATCAGCATGGCTTCGGTTTCCAGGTGCATCGTCTCGTGCAGCAGCAGTTCGCGCAGCTTTTCGCCGAGCGGCGTGCCGCCGGGTTCGCGCGTCGAGACGACGGTCAGCCCGCGCGCGCGCAGGAAGTCGGCGACGCCGGCGATATGGCTGCTCTTGCCCGCCCCGTCGATCCCCTCGAAAGTGATGAACTTGCCTCGATTCAACGTTTTCCGCCTTTCTGGTAGCGCTGCACCGCCTGGTTGTGTTCGTCCAGGGTGCGCGAAAAATGACTGCTGCCGTCGCCGCGCGCGACGAAGTAGACCGCCTCGCTCGCCGCCGGATGCAGCGCCGATTGCAGCGAGGCGAGGCCGGGCATGGCGATCGGCGTCGGCGGCAGGCCGGCGCGCGTGTAGGTGTTGTAGGGCGTGTCGGTGAGCAGGTCGTTCTTGCGCAGGTTGCCGTCGAATTTCTCGCCGACGCCGTAGATCACCGTCGGGTCGGTCTGCAGCAGCATGCCCTGGCGCAGGCGGTTGACGAACACGGCGGCGACGAGCGGCCGATCCTGGTCGCGCCCGGTTTCCTTTTCGACGATCGAGGCCATGGTCAGCGCCTGATAGGGATCGCGGTACGGCAGGCCGGGCGCGCGCGCCGCCCACTCGCGCGCCAGGTGATTCTGCATCGCCCGGTAGGCGCGGCCGAGCAGGTCGAGGTCGCTCGACCGCTTGGAAAACAGATAGGTGTCGGGGAAGAACAGTCCTTCCGCGCGCGCCTCGGGCGCGCCGATGCGGCGCAGGATCTCGGCGTCGCTCAGTCCGCGCGAGTCGTGCGCGATGTCCGGATGCGCGTCGAGCCGCTCGCGCATCTGGCGGAAGGTCCAGCCTTCGATGAATACGATCTCGGTCTGCGTCACGTCGCCGCGCGTCAGCTTGCGCATCAGCTGCAGCGGCGTGATGCCGCGCGCGATTTCATAGCTGCCGGCCTTGATCGAGGCTTCCGCGCGCAGCGCCTTGCCGAGCGCGACGAAAAGCCAGGGGCTGATTTCGGCGCCGGCCTCGCTGATCTGCCCGGCCGCCGAGCGCAGGCTGCTGCCGGGCGCGATATGGAAGTCGACCTGCGGATTTTTCAGGCCGATTGGCGAGAGAAGGACCCATGCGCACGCGCCGCCGAGGGCGGCGGACACGAAAACGGCGAGGAGAACGAGGTTCCTGATGAATTTCAGCATGAATCCGGAGACGCCCGCTGGCCGCGGGTCTGGAAGGAGTGAATGGGACGGGCCCGGGAGTGGCGATGGAGTGGCGATATAATATCCGAAACGAAAGGCGCTTGAACCGGAGCGCACGGCGACGGGTCCAACGCCGTCCGGAAGCGCGGCCGCCCGCCCCGGAACACCCCACAAACCAAGCTCGTACAGACCGACGAAAACAGATGGAAAGCGCGACGATGAACGCATCCTGGCAAGAATTTCTCGGCGCCGCCGGCGCCCGCTTCGACAACGGCCTGCCGGTCGACTTCGGCGACGCCGCCGGCGAACTGCTGGCCGCGCGCGACGCGACGGTGCTCGCGCCGCTCGCCCATCTGGGGCTGATCGAATGCGCCGGCGAGGAGGCGAAGAGCTTCCTGCACAATCAGCTGACCAGCGACATCAACCATCTGGCCGCCGACGCCGCGCAGCATTCGGCGTGGTGTTCGGCCAAGGGGCGCATGCTGGCGAGCTTCCTGCTCTTCCGCAGCGGGCCGGATTACCGGCTGCAACTGTCGGCCGATCTCCTGCCGGCCATCCTCAAGCGTCTGCAGATGTTCGTGCTGCGCGCCAAGGTGAAGATCGCCGACGCTTCGGCGACGCACGTCCTGTTCGGCCTGTCCGGGCCGCAAGCCGAGGCCGCGCTGCGCGCGGCCGCCCTGCCGGTGCCCGCCAAGGCGCTGGAGACGGCCGACATCGGCGCCGGCAAGGTGATCCGCCTTGCCGGCGAGCGCTTCGAAATCGTCGTCGCCGGCACGGCGGCGGGCGAACTCTGGGGCAAGCTCGCGGCGCAGGCCCGTCCGGTCGGCGTTCCCGCCTGGCGCTGGCTCGACGTCCAGGCCGGCGTTCCGCTGATCAGCGAGGCGACGCGCGAAGAATTCGTGCCGCAGATGGCCAATTTCGAGCAGATCGGCGGCGTCAGCTTCCACAAGGGCTGCTATCCGGGCCAGGAAGTCGTCGCGCGCACGCAGTACCTCGGCAAGGTCAAGCGCCATCTCTACCGCGTCCGCGCCGCCGAGGCGCTGGCCGCCGGCACGCCGTTCTTCTCGCCGGAAAACCCGGAACACGCCTGCGGCATGGTGGTTAACGCGGCGCCCGCGCCGGAAGGCGGCTACGTGGCGCTGGCGGTGATCCAGGAAGGCTCGGCCGCGGCCGGCGACCTGCAGCTCGGCGCGCCGGGCGGCCCGCGCGTCGACGCGCAGGCGGTCGTCTTCTAGGCGGCCCTGCGCCCGCCCCGTTGTCCGCTCGTCCGCCCGCATGTGCCTGATCGTTCTCGCCTGGCAGGTCCATCCCGACTATCCGCTCGTCGTCGCGGCCAACCGCGACGAGTTCTACGCGCGTCCGGCGGCGCCCGCCGGTTTCTGGGCGGATTGTCCGGACGTGCTTGCCGGGCGCGATCTGGACGCCGGCGGCACCTGGCTGGGGATCAGCCGCGACGGGCGCTTCGCGGCGCTGACCAACTACCGCGAAGGCGGCAGGCAGCGCCCCGACGCCCCGTCGCGCGGCGCGCTGGTCGCCGATTTTCTTGCCGGTTCGCAGGTGCCGGGCGAATACCTGGACGCGCTGGCCGCGCGCGGCAGCCGCTACAACGGTTTCAACCTCTTCGCCGGCGACCGCCGGCGGCTCGGCTACTACGCCAACCGCGGCCTGCCCGGTCAGGCGCCGGCCGCGCCGCGCTGGCTGGCACCCGGCATCTACGGTTTGTCCAATCACCTGCTCGACACGCCCTGGCCCAAACTGGAGGCGGCCAAGGCCGCGTTCGCCGAGGCGCTGCGCGAACTGCCGGCGGAAGCAGCCTTCTTCCGCCTGCTCGCCGACCGCGAGATCGTCGCCGACCATCATCTGCCGGAAACCGGCGTTCCGCTCGAATGGGAGCGCATCCTTTCCGCCGTCTTCGTCGCTTCGCCGAACTACGGAACGCGCGCTTCGACCTTGCTGACGGTGCCTCGCGCCGGCCCGGCGGTCTTCGTCGAACGCAGCTTCGGCGCGGCCGACGCGGTGCTCGGGGAGGTGCGCGAGGAATTCAGCTTTCGCCCCGACCGTCTCCAAGCCGGCGGTCTTTGACCGGGCCTTAGGGGCCAGGCTTCAGTCTTCGCCGATATGGACCGGCGTGTAGGGCGGCACGAGGTCGAAGAGTTCGAGGATGTCGGCGTTGCGCATGCGGATGCAGCCGTGCGAGCCGGGAACGCCCATCGGTGCATCGTCCGGGCAACCGTGGATGTAGATGTAGCGGCGCATGGTGTCGACGCAGCCGAGGCGGTTGCGGCCGGGTTCGCAGCCGGAGAGCCAGAGGATGCGCGTGAGGATCCAGTCGCGTCCGGGGAAGGCGGTATTCAGCGCGGCGTCGTGGACTTCCCCGGTCGGCCGGCGGCGCACGAAAACCGCGTTGCGCGGCTGGCCGGCGCCGATCTTGGCGCGTATCCGGTGTTCGCCGCGCGGCGTGCAGTAGCTGCCGTTCGCCTCCCCCGCCCCCTTCGCGGCCGTCGATACGGCGTAGCGGCGCAGTTCGCGCCCGGCATCGTCGAACAGGGTCAGCGTCTGGGCCGCCAGCGAGACGTCGATGCGCATGTTCAGGCCCGTTTGGCGCGCCGCGCGGCGAAGAAGGACGAGAGGAGCTGGCCGCATTCCTCGGCGAGGACGCCGCCGACGATCTCGGTGTGGTGGTTCAGGCGCTCGACGGCGAACAGGTCGACGACGCTGCCGTGCACGCCGGTCTTCGGGTCGCGCGCGCCATAGACGACGCGCGCGATGCGCGAATGCAGGATGGCGCCGGCGCACATGGCGCAGGGTTCGAGCGTGACGAACAGCTCGCAGCCGGGCAGGCGGTAGTTGTCGAGATTGCGCGCCGCGTCGCGCAGCGCGGCGATTTCAGCGTGCGCGGTCGGGTCGCTGGCGCCGATCGGCGAATTGAAGCCGCGCCCGACGATTTCGCCGGCGCGCACGACCAGCGCGCCGACCGGCACTTCGCCCAGACATTCGGCGGCGCGCGCCAGCGACAGCGCCTCGCGCATGAAGTATTCATCGTTCATCGGGCGATTTTACCTGAGTTGACCGGGGGTTCGCCGCGCCGGCCACGGGACGGTCGGCGGACGGCAGCTTCTTTTCGTCGCCGGCGCCGCCTTTTGCGTCGGGTTTTGCGCCGCCCCGCCGTGCCGGCGCTGGCTGGCCGCTCAGCAGATTGGCGCGCAGGAGGCTGTCCTGCCAGACGCCGGCGACCGCCGCCGCCGCGCCGAAGGACTGGCGCACGTCGCCCTCCCCGACCGCCACCAACAGCCGTTCGAGCGCCCGCCCGAGCGCTTCGAGTTCGGCCTTGCGGCGTGCGCGATAGAGCCGCATGTTCTGACGCACCTGTTCGTCGCGGCCGGCGAAACGGGTTTTCGGGCGACCGCGCGCGGGGGCGGCGGGCGCTCCGGGTTCAACGGCTTCGGCAGCTTCGGACATGTTTTTCGTCTGTATTTGGATAACGTTATCTTAAATCGTCCGGAGCCTCGCGTCGAACGGCGGCGCCCCAAAAGAAAAGCGCCGGGGAATATACCCGGCGCTACGCGGAAAGTCGCGACGGCGGTCGGGCGTTCAGGCGCCGATCACCCCGCCGTCGAGGCGCGTGATGACGACCGTGGCCGAGCGCGGCCGGCCGCCCGCCGCCTGCGGGAACTGGCTGGCCGGCCAGTTCGAGACGGCGGTCGGCTGCGCCGGGTCGGAACGCTCGCCGGCGCTTTCGCCCGGATGCTGGATGTTGATGAACAGGCTGCGCCCGTCGGGCGGCGCGGTGATCCCCGTGATCTCGCAGCCTTTCGGTCCGGTCAGGAAGCGGCGGAATTCGCCGCTGGCGACGTCGGCGACCAGCATCTGGTTGTTGCCCAGGCGTTCGTAGTCGCCGCGGTTGAGCGCGCCGCTCGCCACGTCGGTCTGCACCCACAGGCGCCCCTGCGCGTCGAACCACAGGCCGTCCGGGCTGCCGAAGGCGTCGCCCTTGGCGGTGCCGCGCATCTTCTCGTCGGCGTGCTGCGGGTCGCCGCAAAGCACGAAGACGTCCCACGCGAAGCGCGTTTGCGCCGCGTCGCCGCCCTGCTCGCGCCAGCGGATGATGTGGCCGAAGCTGTTGCCGGCGCGCGGGTTGGCCGCGTCGGTCGGCGGCATGCCGGCGGCGCCGCGCTGGCTGTTGTTGGTCAGCGTGCAGTAGACCTCGCCGCTTTCCGGATGCACGGCGATCCACTCCGGGCGGTCCATCTTGCTCGCGCCGACGCGGTCGGCCGCCTGGCGCGTGCGGATCAGCACGTCGGCCTGATCGGCGAAGCCGTTGGCGACGGTCAGGCCGTTGCTGCCGTGTTCGAGCGCCAGCCACTCGCCCTGCCCGTCGTCGCCGAAGCGTGCGACGTGCAGCGTGCCGTGGTCGAGCAGGCCGGTGTTGGCGGCCGGCTGCGCGGGGTCGTAGCGGTCGCGCGAGACGAACTTGTAGATGTACTCGAAGCGCTCGTCGTCGCCCATGTAGACGACGACCCGGCCGTCGCCGGCCAGCGCGACGGTGGCGCCTTCGTGCTTGAAGCGGCCGAGCGCCGTGCGCTTGGCCGCCGGTTTCGCCGGGTTCCACGGGTCGATCTCGACGACCCAGCCGAAGCGGTTCGCTTCATTCGGCTCGGTCGCGACGTCGAAGCGGCTGTCGTGCTCGTGCCAGCGGTAGCCGGCGCCGCCGCGGCGGATGCCGTAGCGCTTCTGCTCCGGCGTCGGCGTCTCGGTGCCGTTGAAGTAGCCGTCGAAGTTCTCCTCGCAGGTGAGGTAGGTGCCCCACGGCGTGGCGCCCATCGCGCAGTTGTTGAGCGTGCCGAAGACGACGTTGCCGCGTCGGTCGTCCTTGGTGCGCATGGCCGGCGCGCCGGCCGCCGGGCCGGAGATGCGCAGCGGCGTGCGCGCCGTGATGCGCCGCGCGTAGCGCGACGGCCGGACGACCTTCCAGGCGCCGGCGGCGGCGCGCTCGACCTCGATCACCGAAACGCCGTGGGCGCTCTGCGACTTGAGCGTCTTCGCGTGGCTCCACTCGGCCATGCCGTCCGGGTGCAGCAGGCCGTCGTCGGTGTATTCGTGATTGACGCAGAGCAGGCCGTGCGTCGAGGACGCCTGGCCGCTCGTCACGAAGGGGAAGAACTGCATGCCGTCGTGATGCATGCCGGCCTGTTCGGCCTGCTCGGCGGCGCTGTTGCCGGCGTCCGGGCGGAAGGCCGCCCCGTCCGAGACCGGGTCGCCCCAGGCGTAGAGCAGGTGCACGGCGTAACCCTCGGGGACGCGCACGACGTCGGCGAGCGAGGCGGCGATGGGGGTGAATCCGATCGGCGGGCGCGTCCGCGCCGCGGCCAGCGCGGGGGCGCCGAAGAAGGCGAGCGCGGCGCTGCCGAGGCCGGCCTGCAGCAGGCGGCGGCGCAGCGGGTCGATGCCGGCGCAGGAGGTGAAAGAGGCGCCGGCCGGAGTGAACACCGGGTTGCGGCTGTCGTTGCTGATCAGGTCGTCGTCCATTGGATTCCGCGGAAAGTGGGGGCCAGGCGGATTATTCCCGCATCGTGCTTCAATTCCATGACCTGGGACAAAAAGGCGACGAATGGCCATGAAGCCAGGAAGCGACATATGTTCATGGACGCGACGACCGTTGAACGGGATGCCGCGCAAGCCGGAACAACGCGGTGAGGCGCCCGTTCCTAGGCGCCCGGCCCCGCCATCTCGCTGCGCACGAGGCGGCGCAGGATCTTGCCGACCGGCGTCTTGGGCAGCGGCTCGGCGCGGAAGAGCACGTGTCGCGGCACCTTGTAGCCGGTCAGGCGCTGGCGGCAGTGGGCGATCAGCTGCTCGGCGGTAAGCGCGGGGTCGCGGCGGACGACGACGACCTCGACGACCTGCCCCGCGCGCTCGTCCGGCACGCCGATGGCGGCGGCTTCGAGGACGCCCGGATGCGCCATCACGACCTCCTCGACTTCGTTCGGATACACCTTGAAGCCGGAGACGACGATCATGTCCTTCTTGCGGTCGGTCAGCCTGATGCGCCCCTGCGCGTCCATGAAGCCCATGTCGCCGGTGCGCAGCCAGCCGTCGGGCGTGAACACGGCGGCGGTCTCGTCCGGCTGCCGCCAGTAGCCCTGCATCACCTGCGGGCCGCGCACGTGGATTTCGCCGGTTTCGCCGGGCGGCAGTTCGGTTCCCGCGTCGTCGCGAACGCTGACGTCGGTCGAGGGAATCGGGAAGCCGACGCTTCCCGTATACCCCTGGGTGGCGAGCGGGTTGGCGGCGACCAGTGGGGCGCACTCGGTCAGGCCGTAGCCTTCGATCAGGCGGGCGCCGGTGATCGCCATCCACTGCTCGGCAACCGCGCGCTGCACCGGCATGCCGCCGCCGACGGCCATCTTCAGGGCGCGCGCGTCGACTGCGGCGAACTCGGGCGTTTTCACCAGCGCGTTGAACAGCGTGTTGACGCCGGTGATCACTGTGAACGGCACTTTTCCGAGCTCGGCGATCAGGCCGCGAATATCGCGCGGGTCGGCGATCAGCACGTTGCGGGCGCCCCATTTGACGAAGGTCAGCAGATTTACCGTCAGGGCGAAGACGTGGTACAGCGGCAGCGGCGTGACGACGATCTCTTCGCCTTCGCGGAACTCGGAGCCGATCCACGCCGACATCTGCTGCAGGTTGGCGATCATGTTGCCGTGCGAGAGCATCGCGCCTTTCGGGATGCCGGTGGTGCCGCCCGTATATTGCAGGAAAGCCAGGTCGTCCGGCACCAGCGGCACCGGGTCGAGCGCCAGGCCACGCCCTCCCGCCAGCGCCTCATGAAAGGCGATGGCGCCCTCGATGCGCCAGCGCGGGACCAGCTTCTTCACGTACCTGACCGCGAAATTGGCGAGCAGCGCCTTGAGCGGCGGAAAAAGATCGCCCAGGCGCGCGACGATCACCGTTTCGACGTCCGTCCCGCCGATGCTTTCTTGCACGGTATGGGCGAAGTTTTCCAGGACGACGATCGCCCTGGCGCCCGAATCCTTGAGCTGGCGTTGGAGTTCGCGCGAAGTGTAGAGCGGGTTGCAGTTGACCACGACCACTCCCGCGCGGAAGGCGCCGAAGACCGCCACCGGGTACTGGAGCAGGTTCGGCAGCATGATCGCCAGACGAGCCCGCAACGTCGCTGGAGGAAGGCCGCGAAGGCCTGCGTCGCGCGCTCGACCTCGGCGTAGCTCAGCGTCGTCCCCATGCTCTGGAACGCCGGTCGCGCGCCGTAGCGCGCGCAGCTTTGCGCGAACATCTCGGCCAGCGATGCGTAAGCCGTCGCGTCGATTTCGTGCGGCACGCCCGCCGGATAATTCGCCAGCCAGATCCTGTCCATCGTCGGCTCCTTGTCGTTCGGTCGCAATCGCCGTCCCCCGCCCGAAAAGACCCGGGGTCGGGCACCTTCATCCTAGCCGCGCCGGCGACGTGAAACCATTCGTCATTTCAGGTAGTGCGCCAAGGTTGTGCAAAGGCCGGGCTCGTCTTGCCGCCATTGCAACTTTGTTGCATTATTCGCCCTTCGCCCGATATTCCCGCCGACGTCCGAACCGCCTTCGGTCGCGGCCCGCCAAGATGCCCACCCCTGCCCAACGCTCTTCGTTTCCGAAGCCGCTCTCCCCGGCTTCGGCGCTCGCCGTCGGCGCCGTTCACCGCCTGCTCTGGGCTGCGGGCGCGCTGGCCGTGCTGTGGCTGACCGTCTGGTGGGCGCTCGCATGAGCGGGTCGGCGGCGCCCCTGCTGCGCTTCGACAACCTGACGCTGGGCTACGACCGGCATCCGGCGGTGCATCACCTGTCCGGCGAGATCGCCGCCGGCAGCCTGCTCGCCGTCGTCGGCCCCAACGGCGCCGGCAAGTCCACGCTGCTCAAGGGCATCACCGGCGAACTGCGCCCGCTGCAGGGCAAGGTCGAGCTGTGCGGGCTGGAGCGCCACCAGATCGGCTACCTGACGCAGCAGTCGACCTTCGACGCGAGCTTTCCGATCACCATCCACGATTTCGTCGCCATGGGCCTGTGGCGCGAGTTCGGCGCCTTCCGCCGGCTGGACCGCGCGGCGCACCGGCGCATCGAGGAGGCGATCGGCGCCGTCGGGCTGGCCGGGCTGGAGAAGCGCGCGCTCGGCGCCCTGTCCGGCGGCCAGATGCAGCGCGCCCGCTTTGCCCGGGTGATCCTGCAGAACGCGCCGCTGGTGCTGCTCGACGAACCCTACGTGGCGATCGATACGGCCAGCGTGCGCGATCTTGCCGCGCTGGTGCGCGCCTGGCACGCCGAGGGGCGCACCGTGATCAGCGTGCTGCACGACCTCGACCATGTGCGCGAGGATTATCCGCAGACCCTGCTGCTCGCCCGCGACATCGTCGCGCACGGACCGACCGCCACGGCGCTTAGCGACGCCAATCTGGAACGCGCGCGCGCGCTGCTCGAAGCGCGCGACGAACCGGCCGAGGCGCCGATCTGCGAGCGCCCGGAAAGCCATCCGCACAACCAGAACGAACCGGAACGCCGCCGCGCATGAGCCTCGACCCCTCCCTCGCCGGCGATGCCGGCGGCCTGCTGGCCGGCATTCCCCTGCTCTCGCCCTTCGTCGAATTCGGCTTCATGCGCCGCGCGCTGGCCGGCTGCCTGGCGCTGTCGCTCGGCGCGACGCCGGTCGGCGCCTTCCTGATGCTGCGCCGCATGAGCCTGGCCGGCGACGCGATGTCGCACGCCATCCTGCCCGGCGCCGCGATCGGCTATCTGCTGGCCGGCCTGTCGCTCTCGGCGATGACGCTCGGCGGGCTGGTCGCCGGCATCGCGGTCGCGCTGCTCGCCGGCGGCGTGGCGCGCAACACGGTGCTCAAGGAAGACGCTAGCCTCGCCACCTTCTACCTGATCTCGCTGTCGGCCGGTGTCCTGATCATCTCGATGCGCGGCAGCAACGTCGACCTGCTGCACGTCCTCTTCGGCAGCGTGCTGGCGCTCGACGACGCGGCGCTCTTCCTGCTCGCCGGCTTCGCCTCGCTGACCGTGCTGGCGCTCGCTGCCGGTCTGCGTCTGCTCAGTCTCGAATGCTGCGATCCAGGCTTCCTGGCCGGCGTCAGCCGCCTGAGCCCGCTCGCCCACTACGGCTTCATGGTCCTCGTGGTACTCAATCTGGTCGGCGGCTTCCACGCGCTGGGCACGCTGATGGCGGTCGGCATCATGATCCTGCCGTCCGCCGCGGCGCGCTTCTGGACGGCCAGCATCGGCCCGCTGCTGCTCGTCGCCGTGTGCTGCGCCTTCAGCGGTTCGCTCGCCGGCCTGCTGCTCTCCTACTACTTCAACCTGCCGGCCGGCCCGGCCATCGTGCTCACGCTCGGCGCCTTCTACCTGCTGTCGATGGCGCTCGGCCCCTTCGGCCCGCTCGCCAGCCGCTTCCGCCGGCACCGCCATTTCGAACGCTGAGACTCCGGAACGCCCGATGACGCGCCTCGTCCGCCTGCTGCTCACCCTCCTCGCGCTGGCCTGTACGGCGCACGGCGCTCCGGCCGCCGACGCCGCGCCGCTGCGCGTGGTCGCTACCTTCAGCATCCTCGGCGACCTGACGCGCCAGATCGGCGGCGAACGCGTGCATGTGCATGTGCTGGTCGGCCCCAACGCCGACGCCCACGTCTACCAGCCGACGCCGGCCGACGCGAAAATGCTCGCGCAGTCGTCGCTGGTGGTGATGAACGGCCTCGGCTTCGAGGGCTGGATCGCGCGCCTGGTGAAATCCTCCGGCTATCGCGGCCGGCTGCTACAGGCGAGCGACGGCGTAAACACGCTGCGGCTGCCGTCCGGAAAACCCGCCCGCGAGCGCGGTCACGAACACGAGCACGACGGCGCGCTCGATCCGCACGCCTGGCAGGACATGACGAATGCTGCCCGCTACGTGGACAACATCGCGCAGGCGCTCGTCGAGGTCGATCCGGCCGGACAGGCCGCCTACCGGGCCAACGCGCTCCGGCTGAAGCAGGCGATCGCTACCGCCGACGCGGAAATCCGCGCCCTGTTCGCCGCCATTCCCGAGGCCCGGCGCAAGGTCGTCACCTCGCACGACGCCTTCGGCTACTTCGGCCGCGCCTACGGCATCCGCTTCGTCTCGCCGGTCAGCGTCAGCACCGACGCCGAAGCGTCGGCCGCCGAAGTCGGGCGCATCATCCGGCAGATCCGCCAGGAGCGGATCGCGGCCGTATTCATGGAAAACATCTCCGATCCGCGTCTGCTCGAGCGCATCCGCAGCGAATCCGGCGCCGGCATCGGCGGCACCCTCTACTCCGATTCGCTTTCGACCGCCGGCGGCCCCGCCGCCGATTACCTCGCGATGATGCGCCACAACGCGAAGACGCTGGCCGCGGCGATGCGCCGCTGAACCACCGGGAGCCTCTCATGAACTTTCTGCGCAAACACTCCGCCTGCCTGCTGGCCGCCCTGCTCACCGCCGCTTGCGCGAGCGCGCCGCCGGCGCCTCCTCCGCAAGCCGCGGCCGGCGTCGAGAAAGCCGGGCGCGCGGCGAAACCGGCCGAACGGCCCGCGACTCCGCGCCGGCCCGGGACGCCCGCAAGCAAGCCGGGCGAAGCGCGGACGACGGTGCTGGACTTCGAGAACAACGTTTATTTTGCCGTCGGTTCGACGCGCCTCGACGCGCGCGGGCGGAGCACCCTGCAGCCGATCGGCGCCAGACTGAAGGCCGACCGCGAACTGCGCGTCGCGCTGACCGGACACACCGACCACCTCGGCAGCAGCGAATACAACCTCGCCCTCGGCCAGAAACGGGTCGATGTCGTCGTGCGCGAACTGATCGCGCTCGGCGCCTGGAGCCGGCAGATCGTGCAGCGCACGAGCTACGGCAACGAACTCGGCGGCGAGGACGACTGCCGCAGCGAGGAATGCCGGCAGGCCGACCGCCGGGTCGAACTGCAGATCGTCGGCGGCAACGAGAAAACCGATCCGCCGGTCCCGAGCGAACCCTAGACGCGAAACATCGGCGCCACCGGCGTATTCCTGACGGATTCGCGGCCTGCCCGCGAATCCGTCACGCTCCATAACGTGCAGCGAATACGTCCCGAATACGTCCCGAATACGTCCAATACGTCCCGAATACGTCCCGAATACGTCCCGAATACGTCCCGAATACGTCCCGAATACGTCCCGAATACGTCCCGAATACGTCCCGAGTACGCCCCGGGACGGCCTTCCGCCCTGCCCCGGGCCGACCGAACCTCCAGGCATATGAAAAAAAACGGCGCCGCCGGATTTCCCGGGGCGCCGCTCGGCGTTTCCGCCTCGCTTCGATCAGTGTGCCGCGGCAGGCGTTCCCGGCGCGCTGACCGCGCCCTGGGTCTGGTGCATCTTCAGCGGTTCGTGCGGCTGCCAGCCGACGACGCCCCAGAGCACGCCGAAGCCGACCACGTAGGCGACGATCACGTGCCAGCCGTGCCTGAGCCAGCCGCCGACCGAGCGCGCTTCCGGGAACATCGTCGACAGCGCGACGCCGGCCGACGAGCCGAACCACATCATCGAACCGCCGAAACCGACCGCGTAGGCCAGGAAGCCCCAGTCGTAGCCGCCCTGCTTGATGGCCAGCGCGGTGAGCGGGATGTTGTCGAACACCGCGGAAACGAAGCCGAGGCCCATCGCCACGACGGCCGACGCCGGCGGCAGCTGCTCGACCGGCATCATCGACGCGATGGTCACCAGCGAGAGCAGGAAGACCGAGCCCTTGAGGGTTTCCGGCATGACTTCCCAGTCCGGGCGGCGCATCGGGATCGAGAGCAGGATCGCGGCCCACACGGCGGCGCCGAGGAAGGGGAAGCGGTCGGCCATTTCCGGGAAGGTCGTGTTGATGAAGACGTTGGTCGCGATGGCGAAGGCCAGGATCATGCCGACGATGCCGACGCGAGCCCAGTCGACGCGGGTGTGCTCGTGCGCGTGCTTGATGATCGGCGAATAGGCGTGCTGCTGCTTGGCCGCCACGTAGGCGATGATGAACAGCGCGACGATGGCGCCGGCGTAGGCGTGCAGCACGTCGAGCGGCGAGACGCCGGCGATCCACATCATCGTCGTCGTCGTGTCGCCGACCACCGAACCCGCACCGCCGGCATTGGATGCAGCGACGATGCCCGCCAGATAGCCGACGTGCACCTTGGCCTTGAACAGCTGGTGCGCCATCGCGCCGCCGATCAGCGCGGCGGCGATGTTGTCGAGGAATGCGGAAAGCACGAAGACGATCACGAGCAGGACGAAACCGCCTTTCCAGTCGCTCGGCAGGTATTTCGGCAGGATCACCGGAACGTGGCTCTTCTCGAAGTGGCGCGAGAGCAGCGCGAAACCCATCAGCAGACCGAGCAGGTTGGTCAGCGTCACCATTTCGTGCCCGAGATGGCCGGCGAAGCCCGCCAGGCCGAGGCCGGTCTTGAATCCGGTGAACAGTATCTTGTAGGCGCTGACTGCGACGAGGCCGGTCAATGCGACTTGCAGCGTGTAGTTGTGGAACAGCGCGACGCCGAGCAGGGTCAGCGCGAACAGAATGAAATCGACGGGAATCCCGGCCACTGTCGGCAGGTCGGCGGCCCAGACCGGCATGGCCAAACCGGAAAGGACGAGCGCGGCAAGGCCGGCGCGGGCAAAAGCACGAGTCATCGGAGTCTCCAAACTTTGAAGGCGCGATCTTAACATCGCAGACAGGGCCTTTGGCACTGCGGTAAACCACGATATCCGGGGGCGCCGGCAGTTTTTTTCGGCAGGCAGGACAGAGGGATGAAGCATTGGTTTTTATAGGGTTTTTATCCGGCTTCCGCCGCTTTTCGCCAAAGCCCCGCGGCCGGCGCGATGTGAACGGCGGCGGACGGGATGTTATATTCCGTCCTTTCGTACCAGCAGCCGTGTGTCGCAAACCGCGACGGGGACGGCTCCCTAGATGGACATAGCGCTACTCCTGTTTCTCATTCTTCTCAACGGCATTCTGGCCATGTCGGAAATCGCCGTTGTGTCCTCCCGTCGCGCCCGCCTGCAGCGTCTGGCCGACGACGGCAGTCCCGGCGCAGAATCGGCGCTGGCGCTGAACAGCGAACCTTCCGGCTTCCTCTCGACCGTGCAGGTCGGCATCACCACGGTCGGCATCCTGAGCGGCGCGATCGGCGAGTCGGCGCTGGCCGATCCGCTGACGACATGGCTTGCCGCCTTCCCCGTGCTCGAACCCTACGCGCGGGGCTTCGCGCTGACCCTCGTGGTCGTCGTCCTGACCTACGTCTCGGTCGTCGTCGGCGAACTGGTGCCCAAGCGCCTCGGCCTGCTCGCGCCGGAGACCATCGCCTCGCTGATCGCCGCGCCGATGAACATGCTGTCGCGCGCGACGCGGCCGCTGGTCTGGCTGCTCTCCTCGTCGTCCGACCTGCTGCTGCGCCTGATGGGCGCACGGCGCAAGGAGGAGCCGCCGGTCACCAACGACGAGATCAAGGTGCTCATGGAACAGGGCGCCGAAGCCGGCGTCTTCCACGAAAGCGAACAGGCCATCGTTTCCAACGTGCTGCGTCTCGACGAGCAGCGCATCGGCGCGATCATGACGCACCGCCGGGACATCTACCTGATCGACCTCGACGAACCGGAAAGCGAGATCCGCCGGCGCATCGCCGAGAGCCCCTACACGCGCGTCGTCGTCTGCCGCGACGGGCTCGACCGCATCGTCGGCATCCTGCGCACCGCCGACCTGCTGAAGGCCGCGCTGGCCGGCGAGCCGCTCGACGTCGAACGCGCCCTGCGGCCGCCGCTCTACGTGCCGGAAGGCGTGACGACCACCCAGCTGCTCGAAAGCTTCCGCAGCGCGCGCATGCAGTGCGCGCTGATCGTCGACGAATACGGCGAGCTGGAAGGCCTGGTCACGCTGACCGACGTGCTGACCTCGATCGTCGGCGAACTCCCCTCCTCCGACATCAACGAAGAGCTGGACATCGTCATGCGCGAGGACGGCTCCTGGCTGATCGACGGCAGCGTGCAGATCGAACGCTTCAAGGCCGTGCTCGACATCGAGGACGAGCTGTCCGGCGAAGAGGAAAACGCCTTCAACACCCTCGGCGGCTACATCATGTACGTGCTCGGCCGCATCCCCTCGGTGGCCGACCATTTCGTCGAAGCGGGCCATCGCTTCGAGGTGATGGACATGGACGGCAACTGTGTGGACAAGATCCTGGTTGCCCGCATCGTCAAGCCGGCCGGCGATGCCGAGCGCGCGACGGAATAGGCGGATGCCCGTTGCGACGGCGCGCCGGTTCCTCGCCGCCGCGGCGTTCCTGGCGCTGACCGCTTCCGCCGCGGCGCAGGCCGCCGGCGGCTGGATCATCGCGACGCCGCTCGAAAGCGTGCGCGCCGGCGCCAGCTTCGGCCTGGAAGCGGTTCGCCCCGACGCGCAGACGGCCTGGCCGGAAACGCTGCGCCTGCGCCTGCGCGACGGACGCGGCAGGGTCGCGCTGCTCGATCTCGTCGCCGCGCCGGCTGCGGACGCGGCGGCCGACGTCGCCGCGGCGCCGGCGCGCAAGACCTACCGGGGCATACTCCCGTCCGGGCTGGACGGCCTGCTGCGCGCCGATCTCGCCGACCTCGCCTCGAACCGGCTGGCGCTGCTCGCTTCCGGCGAACCCGAAGACGCCATCGTCGGCATGCGCGCGGCTCCGGCGACCTCGGGAACGGAAAGCGCGGCGGCTCCCGACGCCATGCCGGCCGCCGAAGCCCGCCTGCATCTGGACCCGTTGCCCGAGGACGAGCCGGCGCTTTCCGCGAACGAGCCCGTCTATTTCGTCGCCGGCTCGCGCGGCGGGCTCAACGCCCGCTTCCAGCTGAGCTTCAAATATCGCCTGTTCGATGCGCAGGGCGCGCCGGCGCGCCTCTTTCCCGCGCTCGGCCGCCTGCACTTCGGGTACACGCAGACCTCGCTGTGGGACCTCGCCGCCGAATCCAAGCCTTTCCGCGACACCAGCTACCGCCCCAGCCTGTTCTGGCAGGGCCGGATCGCCGAAAGCGGCGAGGGCAGCTGGCTGCCGCACACCCTGCGCGGCGGCTACGAGCACGAATCGAACGGCAAGGACGGCAGCAGCTCGCGCAGCATCGACATGCTCTTCCTGCAACCGGCCTGGCGCGCCGATTTCGCGGGCGGCAATACCCTGCTCTTCGCGCCCAAGTTCTATACTTATCTCGACCGCGAGGACAATCCGGACATCGCCCGCTATCGCGGCCATACCGACTGGATGCTGCGCTTCGGCGACGAGCGCGGATGGATGCTTTCCAGCCGCCTGCGACGGGGAACCGCCGGTTACGCGGGCGGTCAGATCGACCTCTCGGTTCCCTTGCGCGAGCCGCTGTTCGCCCGTACCGGCGGTTTCCTGCATTTCCAGGTCATTTCCGGCTACGGGGAAAGCCTGCTCGACTACAACGTGAAGCGGCCGGCGCAGTGGCGCATCGGTTTCTCCATCGTCCGCTGAGCCGGGAACCGAGCGGCGCGCCCAGGCGCAAAGCCGACGCATCGCACCATTGACAATCCGTTACGTGGATTCACCGAACCAGGAGCTGCCTATGCCCATGCCCGACGACAGCCTGCCCCCGAGAGAAACGCACGAAGCGCACGAATCCGACAGCCTCGGCAGGCTCGCCGCCATCGTCGACCGTCTGCGCCCGGAAGGCGACGATGCGACGGCGGCGATGCAGCGCATCGCCGACCTCGTGCACGAACTCGAACGCAACCCGGATCTGCGCGGCAAGCTGCGCGGCGCGCTGCTCGACGTCTTTTCGGCCCGGCGTTCCGTGCTGCTGTTCGCCACGTCCGGCATCTATCCCGAGACCGGCGTGCTCGCCGAGAGCTTCCGCCGCTTCGCGCACAAGCTGCTGCCGGAAGCCGACGACGATGCGCAGACGAAGGAAGCGCTGTTCCAGATATTCCGCCGCAGCGACGCGCGCTGGCTGGCCGCCGTTCCGGTCGCCGACTGGATCGGCCTGATCGGGGCGTTGCGCTTCGAGGAAGCCGTCGATGCGAGCGGTCTCGACCGTCTCGGCGACGACCTGCTCGAAGCGCTGCGCGTCGTCGCGCACCGCGTCGCGGCGAGCGGTCTGGAGCCCGAAATGCTGCGCCTCGACCCGGCGCTGGAAAAGCACGAATCGCCCTTCCTCGCCCAATGCGAGGAAGCGCTGGCGCTGACCCGCCGCGTCGCGACGGCGCGCCTCGAGCGGACGCCGCTGGCCGACGACGAGCAGCATCTGCTGGTGCTCCTCGAACAATGCAGCGAAGCCATCGAACGCGTGCGGCGCCGCGCGCAGCACCGCGGCGCCAGCTTCCAGCTGACCTTCCGCCTGCGCCGCCTGCATCAGCACCTGGAGCGCGCGCGTTCGCTCGCCGTCCTCGCCGCCGCGCTCGGGCGCCGGGAAACGGCGGCAATCGTCGAGCACAGCGCCGGCCTCTGGCGCGAACTGACCCTCGCCGAATGCCGGCGCAACGGCCTGCGCCCCTTCTGGCGGCAGAACACCGAACTGGTCGCGCTGCGCGTCACCGAGAACGCCGGACGCACCGGCGAGCACTACATCAGCGAAAGCCGCCCGGAGTATTTCGACATGCTGCGCTCGGCGATCGGCGGCGGCTTCATCATCGCCTTCATGGCCGCCAACAAGCTGCTGCTCGCCCGCGCCGGCCTCGCGCCGCTGACCGAGGTGCTCGCCTTCTGCCTCAACTACAGCCTCGGCTTCGTGCTCATCCACATCCTGCATTTCACGGTTGCCACCAAGCAGCCGGCGATGACCGCCAACGCCATCGCGGCAGCCATCGGCGAGGCGCAGGACAAGGAGCACGAGCGCGATCTCGCGTCGCTGGTCGACGTCATCGTGCGCACGGTGCGCACCCAGCTCGCGGCGATCGCCGGCAACCTCGGGCTGGCCGTGCCGACGGCGATGCTGATCGCACTGCTCGTCCGTCTCGCGACCGGCGAACATTTCGTCAACGAGCAGAAGGCGCTGCACATGCTGCACGACAGCCATCCGCTCGCGAGCGGCGCCGTGATCTACGCCGCGGTTGCCGGCTGCTGCCTGTTCCTGGCCGGCCTGATCGCCGGCTACTACGACAACCTGTGCGCCTACAACCGCATCCCGGACCGCCTGCGCCAGCTGCGCTGGCCGGCCCGCCTGTTCGGCGCGGCGCGCTGGCAGCGGGTCGCCGCCTACGTCGAGAACAACCTCGGCGCGCTCGCCGGCAACTTCTTCTTCGGCCTCCTGCTCGGCGGCGTCACCGGTCTCGGCACCCTCTTCGGCCTGCCGCTCGACATCCGGCACATCGCCTTCTCCTCGGCCTACTGGGGCTATGCCATGCTCGGCCTGGAGTTCGGCGCCGGCTGGGGACTTCCCGTCATGGCCGCGCTCGGCGTGCTGGCGATCGGCCTGACCAACCTCGCGGTCAGCTTCTATCTCGCGCTGTGGGTCGGACTCAAGGCCCGCGGCGTCACCTTCGCGCAGCGCCGCACGCTGGCCGGTGCGCTGCTCGCGCGCCTGCTGCGCACGCCGCGCGAATTTTTCCTGCCGCCGCGTCTGGCGACTGCCAACGGAGGGTAAGCCATGCAGCTCATGTTGATTCTCGGCATCGGATTCGCCATCGGCGCCGTCGCCTTCGCCCTGCAGAACAACGTGCCGGTCACGGTCAGCTTCATCGTGTGGAGCTTCGAAGGCTCGCTGGCGATGGTCCTGCTGCTCGCCCTCGGCCTCGGCGCGCTGATCGCCGGACTGGTGTCGTCGCCGGCGATGATTCGCCGGCAATGGACCGGCACGCGCCTGCGCCGCCAGGTCGACGGGCTGGAAGCGGAAAAGAGCGCGCTCGAGCGCCGCGTCGGCGAACTCGAACGGGAGGTTGCGGCGCTCGCCCCGCCGCCCGCCGCGGCCGCAGTGCCCGAGCGTCCCTACGTCGGCCTCACGACGCTGCTCGGCAGCGACGCCGAGCAACGGGACCGGGAAGGCTGACGGCTTGCGGCATTCCGTAGTTCTCGTCGCCGCCTGCGCCCTGCTCGCCAGCGCCCCGCTGCGGGCGCAGCCCGCGCCGGCGGACGAAGGCGGCGCGGCGGTCTCGCTGCAGGCGCCGGACAGCGTGCGCGATTTCCTGCAGCGCCACCTCGACCTCCCGGCACGCCTGCCGGCCGACGATACGGCGCGCGCCGCCTTCGCGCGCCGCGCCATTCGCGAGATCGGCGGCCTGCTCGCCAGCGAGGGCTATTTTTCCCCGCAGACCAAGGTCGGCGTCGATGGCGCCGGGAACGCGCTCAGGGTGGATGTGACGCCGGGGCCGCGCACGCTGGTCGGCGAAGTCAGCCTCGAATTCGCCGGCGATCTGGCGGAGGGCGAGGCGAAGGACGCGGCCACGGATACGGGCGACGATCCGCGCAGCGCGCGCCGCGCGGCGCTGCGCAAGGCCTGGGCACTACCGGCCGGCGAGCCTTTCCGTTCGCCGGCCTGGGAAGAGGCCAAGGCCGCCCTGCTCGCCGCCGTCGGCGAGGAGGATTACGCAGCGGCGCGCATCGTCGAGAGCGGCGCCGAGGTCGATCCGGCGAGTGCGCGCGCGCGCCTGCACGTCGTGCTCGACTCCGGCCCGGCCTTCCGTTTCGGCGAACTGCAGGTGAGCGGGCTGGTGCGCTACGAGCGCAAGCTGGTCGACCGTCTGGCGCCCTTCCACGCCGGCGATCCCTACCGCCGCGACCAGCTGCTGACGCTCCAGTCGCGCCTGCAGAGCACGCCCTATTTCCATTCGGTGATGGTCACCGCCGACCCCGACGAAACGCAGCATGCGGCGCTGCCCGTGCGGGTGGCGCTGGTCGAGGCGCGTTCCAAGCAGATCGGCCTCGGCCTCGGCTACAGCACCAACAGCGGCGCGCGCAGCGAAATCAACTACCGCAACCGCGATTTCCTCGGCAGCGCCTGGAGCCTCTCCAGCGGCCTGCGCCTCGAGGAAAAACGCCAGTCGATGTTCGCCGACCTCGAAACGCAGCCCGACGAGCGCGGCTACCGTCGAACCTTCGGCGCCCACCTCGAAACCAGCGACATCCAGGGGCTGGCCAGCACGCGCGAGGTCTTCGGCATGGCGCGCAGCCGTACCCAGGGGCGCTTCGAAACGCGCCTCGGCCTCGAGTGGCAGCGCGAAAACACGCGTCCGAGCGGCGGCACCGAACAGACCGACCGAGCCCTGGTGCTCGACTGGCGCTGGATCCGGCGCGCGGTCGACGACAGCCTCAACCCGCGCCTGGGCAGCGTCATCGAACTGCGCCTGGGCGGCGCCGCGCAGAGCCTGCTCTCCGACCAGAACTTCATCCACAGCCACCTGCGTTTCCAGCGCTGGTGGCCGCTCGGCCAGCGCGACACGCTCGCGCTGCGCGGCGAGGCCGGCCTCACCGCCGCCGAATCGCGTGTCGGCATTCCGCAGGAATACCTGTTCCGCGCCGGCGGGACGCAGTCGGTGCGCGGCTACGCCTACCAGAGCCTCGGCGTGCGCGACGGCTCGGCGGTGGTCGGCGGGCGCGCGCTGGCCGCCGGCAGCCTCGAATACACGCACTGGTTCGACGCGACTTGGGGCGGCGCGCTCTTCGTCGACGCCGGCGACGCCGCCGACCGCTGGCGCGACCTGCGCTTCGTCGCGGGTTACGGCCTCGGCGCCCGCTGGCGTACGCCGGCCGGGCCGCTGGCGCTCGACCTCGCCTACGGTGAAAAGACCGGCAGCTGGCAACTGCATTTTTCGGTCGCGGTGGCTTTCTGAAAATACTTCCGAACATGCCTCCGAATATGCGCCGTTTCCCCGTTTCCCTTCCTGCCTTCTTCCCCAAGCTGAGCGCCCGCGCCCGCCGCCGGGCGTTCGCCGGCATCCTCGCCGGACTGTGCGGCCTATTGCTGGCTGGGGCCGGAACCTGGCTGCTGGGCAGCGCGGCGGGCCTGCGCTGGGCCGTGACGACGCTGGGCGCGGCGAGCGCCGGGCAGATCGTCGTCGAGGCGGCCGAGGGCCGTCTGGCCGGGCCGCTCAAGGTCGGGACGCTGACCGTCGCCAGCGGCGAAAAACGCTACACCCTGCGCGGCCTGACGCTCGACTGGCAGCCGCTGGCGCTGCTCGGCGGACGGCTGGCGATCAACGAACTCGCGCTCGACGAGCTCGAACTGCTGCTGCCGCCCGATCCCTCGCCGATGCCGGAACCCGACGACCTGCGCCTGCCGCTGGCGCTCGCCGTCGAAAGCCTGCGCATCGGCGCGATCCGGACGCTCGCCGCGCCCGACGCGACGCCCGTCGTGCAGGCGACCGAAGTGCGCGCGCGCCTGTCCAGCGACGGCCGCCGGCATCGCCTGGAAGCCCTGAGCGCGGCGCTCGACGCCGGCACGCTGAACGCGAGCGGCGAACTCGACGGGACGAAGCCCTTCCCGCTCAAGGCCGAAGCCGGGCTGGCCGCCGTCGGCCCGCCGGCCGTCAAGCTCGCGGCGACGGCGGGCGGCACGCTGGGCGCCGTCGAACTGCATCTGAGCGGAAGCGGCGCCGACGATGGCGCGGCCGACAGCGACCGGGCGCTGCGCGCCACCGCCGACGCGCGCCTGACGCCCTTCGCCGCCTATCCGCTGAGCGCGCTGCGCCTGAGCGCGAGCGGACTCGATCCGCACCTTTTCGCCGCCGCCGCACCGCGCGCGCAGCTGACGCTGGAAGCCGACCTGCAGGCGACGCCGGATGGCGAACTGAGCGGCCCGCTGCATCTGCGCAACGCGGCGCCGGCGCCGCTCGACCGGGACGGTCTGCCGCTCGCGGCGCTCGACGCGCGCCTCGTCCTCGCGCCCGGCGCGCTGCGCCTCGACGATCTGGCGGCGACGCTGGGCGCGGCAGCGGCGCCGGAAAAATCGGCGGCGGCAAGTGCAGCCGCGCCCTCCCCGACGCGGACTCCTTCGCGGAAAGTTGCGCAACAGGCGGCGCCGCCCGGCCAACTCGCGGGCACGCTCGATCTGCGCTGGACGCCCGGCGAAGCCGCGCTGCCGCAGGGCCGCGCCGACCTCGCCGTGCACCGCCTCGACCCCGCCGCCCTGCTTTCGTCCCTGCGCCCGGCGCGCCTCGACGGCAAGCTGCGTCTCGACGGCGACGCCGGCACGCAGCGCGCCGAACTCCTGCTGCGCCAGGGCGATCTGGAAATCGCCGCGCATCTGACCCAGCACGCGCGCAAGCTGACGCTGGAAAAGCTGCGTCTCGCGCGCGGCGCGGCGGAACTGAGCGGCAGCGGCGAACTGGCGCTCGACGACAAGCGCCTCTACGCCTTCAGCGGCCGCCTGCAGCGCTTCGATCCGGCGGCCTTCGTCGCGACGCCGCGCCTCAAGAACTCCAGCGTGAGCGCCACCTTCGAAAGCGCCGGCCACCTCGCACCGCAGGCCGCCGGCCAGCTCAGCTTCGCGATTGCGGGCGACAGCCGGCTGGCCGGACAGGCGCTCTCCGGCAAGGGACGCTTCGAGTTCTCCGCCGCGCCGCGCGTCGCCGGCAGCGGCCAGTTGCGTCTCGGCGACAGCCGCCTGAGTCTGCAAGGCGCCGTCGGCGGCCCCGGCGACTCGCTGCAGCTCGAACTGACGGCGCCCGCGCTGGCGCAGCACGGCTTCGGCCTCGCCGGCGCGCTCGACCTGTCGGCCACCGTCGCCGGCAGCCTGGCGCGGCCCGACGTCGTCCTGCGCGCGCGGGCGCGCGCCCTCGCCCTGCCCGGCGGCCACCGCCTGTCCAGCCTCGATGCCGACGGCCGCCTGCAGGGCGAGCGCATCGACCTGACGCTGGCCGCCGACGACTACCGCCAGGACGAGGCCACGCGCATGGCGCGCCTGCGCCTCTCGGTCGCCGGCACGCGCCAGCGCCACCGGCTGCTGGCCGACGTGCGCCTCGCCGGCGACACCGCCCTGCATCTCGCCGCCGCCGGCGGCCTGCTCGAAGACGCGAAGGATTGGCGCAACACCGCCTGGCGCGGCACGCTGGACGAATTGACGGCGAGCGGCGAGTTGCCCTTCAAGCTCCAGGCGCCGGCAGAAATCGCCGCGAGCCGGCAGCGCGTGACGCTCGGCACGACCGACATCGCGCTCGCCGGCGGCCGCGTGCAGCTTGCCGAAAGCGAATGGACGGCGCAGCGCTGGCGCAGCCGCGGCAGTTTCAGCGGCCTCGCCCTGCGTCCCGGCGGGCTGGTCGCCGACGATACGGAGCTCGTCGCCATCGCCGCGCGTCCGGCGCCCGACAGCGTCCTGCGCCTGGGCGGCGAATGGACGCTGGCCGGCTCGACGCGCCTCGAAGGGCGCCTCTCGGTCCGGCGCGAGAGCGGCGACTGGACGCTGCCGGGCTACGTGCCGCGCGCGCTCGGTCTGCAGGAACTGCGCCTCGATGCCTACAGCGAAGGACAGCAGGTGGTCGCCGACCTCGTCGCGCGCGGTTCGCGCATAGGCCACTGGCAGCTGCGCGCGGCCCTGCCGCTGGTGCGCGGCGCCGGCGGGGGCGGCGACGCCGGGACTTCGGGCTGGAGCATCCAGCCAGATGCGCCGATCAGCGGCCGCGTGCGCATTTCGGTGCCCGACCTGTCGTGGGTCGGCCCCGCGGTCGACAGCAACTTCACGAGCGGCGGCCGCCTCGAAGTGGACGGCGAACTCGCCGGCACGCTCAGCGCGCCGCGCACGCGCGGGCAGATCCAGGGCAGCGATCTGGCGCTCTCGCTGCTCGACCAGAGCGTCACGCTGCACAAGGGGACGCTAGCCGCGCGTTTCGACCAGGAAGTCCTCCATCTCGACCGCCTCGAATTCCTTTCGCCGCAGGCCCCGCCGGCGCGCGCCGCGAAGCTGGCGGGCGTGCCGGCGACCTCCGATCCGGGCCGTCTGACGGCCAGCGGAACGATCGACCTGGCCAAGCGCAGCGGGCAGATCGCGGCGGAAATCAGCCGCCTGCCGCTGGCGCAGCGCGCCGACCGCTGGATCGTCGCCTCCGGCAAGGGCAGCGCGAGTCTGGTCGGCGATCTGCTCACGCTGGGCGCGCACGTCACCGCCGACGCCGGTTTCCTGGCGCAGGCGACCAGCGGCCACCCGCAGCTCGCCGACGACGTGACCATCGTCGGGCGCGCGCCGGCGTCCCGGCGCGGCCTGCGCATCGACAGCGAGATCGCCTTCGACCTCGGCGAGCACTTCCACCTGCGCGCCGGCGGCCTCGAAGCGCGTCTTTCCGGCCAGCTGCGCCTGCGCGGCGAACCCGGGCGCCCGCTGCGCGCGAGCGGCGCCATCGCCACCAACGACGGGCTGTTCGACGCCTACGGGCAGCGCCTGACGGTCGAGCGCGGCATCGTCAATTTCCAGGGGCCGCTCGACAACCCGGGCCTCAACGTGCTCGCCGTGCGCAAGGGGCTGGCCGTCGAGGCCGGCGTCGCGGTGAGCGGCACGGCGCAGCGCCCGGTCGTGCGGCTGGTGTCGACGCCGGCCGTGCCGGACCCGGAAAAGCTGTCCTGGATCGTGCTCGGACGCGTGCCCGATGCGGGCGGTACCGACTCCTCGCTGCTGCTCGCCGCGGCCGGCGCCATCCTCGGCGGCCAGGGTGACGGCATCACCGGCCAGCTCGCGCAGGCGCTCGGCGTCGACGAGCTGGCATTGCGCCAGGCGAAGGACGGCGAACCGCTCAACAGCCAGATCCTGACGCTCGGCAAGCGCCTTTCGGCGCGCGCCTTCCTGAGCTACGAGCAGGGCCTGTCGGCGGCGGCCGGCGTGATGAAGCTCTCCTACACGCTGACGCCGCGCGTCTCGCTGATCACCCGCGCCGGCGCCGACAACGCGCTCGACGTGTTCTACACCTTCTCGTTTGACTGAGCGTTCGCCAGTCCTGTGCGACACCATGCCGCATTCCCTCCGCCGGAGGCTTTCTCTACCATCGCTGCCCGCTGAGTCCCCTTCCGGCGCGGCCCTCTCGCTTGGGCGTGGCGGCGTCCGGCCATCCTGGCCCGGTGGGGAAAATTTCCGGATTGGATTCCATGTTTCGCGCCCCTTCGTTCCGTGCCGGCCAGGCCTCCCGCCGCCGGCTGGCCCCCGTCTCGCTGGCCGTGCTGATGATTTTTCCTTCCCTCGTTCGGGCGCAGTCCGCTGCGGCCGCCGCGGATAGCCCACGGATGCTGGGCGAAGTGCTTGTCCGGGATCAGGGCGTGCAGGAAGACCTGGCCTTCGACAGGAAGGTCGTGAGCGGTAGCCGCCTGGGGTTGAGCGTCAAGGAAACACCGGCCGCCGTTACCGTCATCGATCGGGAAGCGATCGAGCGCCGCGGCGCCGACAACACCCAGGAAATACTCAAGGGCGTGGCGGGCATGACCGTGGCCGCGGCCCCCGGCGCCCCGGGGGCGGTCTTCTACCGCGGATTTTCGGGCGGCAGCGTCACCCAGTTGTTCAACGGCATCACCGTCCAGTACGACTCAATCGCCGGCCGGCCGGTGGATAGCTGGATCTACGAGCAGGTCGAGGCCATCGGCGGCCCCTCCAGTTTCCTTTTCGGAGCAGGCGCCATCGGCGGCTCGGTCAACTACATCACCAAGCTGGCCCGGCGGGACGGCGATTTCAACGAGGCCAAGGCCCGCTACGGCAGCTACGATGCGACGCAGTTGGCGATCGGCAGCAATCGCCGGCTGAACGAGAGCAACGTCGTGCGTCTCGACCTGAACCGCGATTCCGCCCGGGGCTGGAGCGACGGCAGCCGGCGCGAGGCCTGGCAGCTGGCCACCTCGCTGCTCACCGACATCACTCCCCGGCTGAGCCATACGCTGGCCCTGGAGTACCAGAAGGAAACGGTGGACCGCCCTTACTGGGGAACGCCTCTGCTGAAGCCCTTCGACGGCAGCGTGCGCATCGACGAAGGCACCCGCTTCAAAAACTACAACGTGCAGGACGGTCTCTACGGGCAGACCGTGCAGTGGGTCCGCTCCATCCTCGACTTCAAGGTTTCGGACCGCCTCAAGTGGCGCAATACGCTCTACCGCTACGACGCCCTGCGCGACTACCGCAACGTCGAGACCTACGCCTTCAACGCCGCGAACACCCTGGTTGCCCGCACCGGCGGTCTGCTGCAACGCCACGACCAGAGCCTCAACGGAAACCGCTTCGAATTCAACTGGGACAGCGCCATCGCCTCCCTGGCCAGTTCCTGGGCCGGCGGCATCGACTACAGCCTGAACAAGCAGACCCGCTTCCCGGCGTCCACCGGCAATACCGCCCTGGGCAACGTCGATCCCTACAATCCCGATCCGGGAAACTTCTCGCAGGTGAGCGGTTTGCCCGCCACCTACACCCCGGATCGTTCCAACCGGATCACCACCCTGGCGCTGTTCCTGGAAAACCGCACCTTCCTGACCGGGCAGCTCTCCTTGCTGACCGGCCTGCGCCAGGACCGGATCGACCTCGAAGTGACCAACCAGCGCGCCGTCAGCGCCACCGATCCGGCCTATTTCAAGCGCACCTACTCGCCCCTCACCGGGCGCGCCGCACTGACCTACGACCTCACGCCCAATGCCAACGTCTATGTGCAGTACAGCACCGCCGCCGATCCCCCGGCCGGCATTCTCGCCACGGCCAATTTTTCCCAGGTGCGCGATTTCGACCTGACCACCGGCAAGCAGGCCGAGGTCGGCAGCAAGTTCGGCTTCGCTGAAGGCCGCGGCAACGGCAGCGTCGCGCTGTACGAAATCACCCGCAAGAACATTGCCGTCAGCGACCCGAACAACCCGGGCACCAGCATCCCGGTGGGCCAGCAGTCCTCGCGCGGCATCGAGGTTTCCGCCGCCTATCGGATCACGCCCCGCTTCCAGGCTTCGGGCAACTTTTCGCTGGTCGCCGCCCGCTACGACGACTTCACCGAAAAAGTCGGCAACGCCGCGGTTTCCCGTCAAGGCAACCGTCCGACCAACATTCCCGCACGGGTCGGCAATCTCTGGCTGAGCTACAGCCCCGCCGCCGATTGGCGCATCGGCGGCGACCTGCGCTACGTGTCCGATCGCTACGCAGATTCGGCCAATACCCTGAAGGACGACAGCTACGTCCTGCTCGGCGCTTTCGCCCAGTACAAGCTGGATCGCAAGAGCACGCTCACGGCGCGCATCAAGAACCTAACCGACAAGATCTACGCCGAAAATCTTTCCGGCACCAACATGGTCTATCTGGGCGCGCCACGCACCTTCGACCTCTCGCTCCAGACCAGCTTCTAACACTCTCCCGGACCGCGGTCTGCCGGTGGTCCGGGCTTGCCAACTCTCCGACGGTCCGCCATGAAACGCCTGCTTTTCCTCAGCCACCGCTGGCTCGGCATCGTCCTCTGCCTGTTCATGGCCCTCTGGTTCCTTTCCGGAGTGGTCATGATGTACGTGGGCTATCCCAAACTGGGCGCCGCCGAACGCCTGTCAACCCTGCCCGCGCTGTCGGAGGCGGTCTGCTGCGTCGGCGTCGACCGGATACTGGGCGTCCTGCCGCCTGGCGCCCAGCCCCGCAGCCTGCGCCTGACCTCCGTCGCCGGACAGCCGACCTTCATCGTCGGGCTGGAGAAGAAGCGCTACCTCGCCATCGACGGCAGCACCGGCCAGCCGCGCGGCAAGCTCGGGGAGGCTGACGCCGTGGCCGCCGCCCGCGCCTTCCTGCCCGGCCAGCCGGCCACCTACCGGGGGCCGGTGCATGAAGACGCCTGGACCCATTCCCGGGCCCTGGATAGCCACCGCCCCCTGCATCGCGTCGAGATGGACGGCAGCGCCGACGGCGCCGGCAAGAGCCTGCTCTACGTTTCCGGCAGCACCGGCGAGGTGGTGCGCGACGCCAGCGCCACCGAGCGCACCTGGAACTGGCTCGGCGCGTGGCTGCACTGGCTCTACCCCCTGCGCGGCGGCGTCCTCGACGGCTGGTGGACCGGGATCGTCGTATACACGTCGCTGGCCGCCACCGTGCTGGCGGCCAGCGGCATGGTGGTCGGCATCCTGCGCTGGCGTCGGCGCCCCTACGCCAGCGGCAGCCGCAGCCCCTACCGCAAGGCCCTGTGGCGCTGGCACCACTGGCTCGGTCTCGTCTTCGGCGTGCTGACCCTGACCTGGATCTTCAGCGGCCTGCTCTCGGTCAATCCCTGGAAGGTATTCGATTCGGACGCACCCCGACCGAAGCTGCCGCAGCTCGAACTGCGGGCGAACAGCGCCTCCGCCAGCATCGCCGGTGCGCTGGCCCGCTTCCGCGAAAACGGTTTGTCGGCCCGCGAGCTGGAGTGGCTTCCCTTCGCCGGTAAGACCTACCTGCTGGCCCGCGACGGCCAGGGAGCAAGCCGCCTGTCGTCCTGGGACGATGGTTCGCCCGTCCTTGCGGCTTTCGAAGCGGCGAGTCTGGAAACGGCCGGCCGGGCGCTGCTTCCCCAAGCGCCGCTGTCAAAAGCGAGCCTGCAGGAGGCCTACGACTGGCACTACTACCGGCGAGCCTCGCAATCGATGAGCGGCCACCAGGAAAAACCCCTGCCGGTACTGCGCCTCGAGTTCGGCGATACGGCGCACACCTGGCTCTACCTGGACCCGAAGAGCGGTGCGTTGATTCAGCGCCTGGACGACCGCCTGCGTCTTAAACGCTGGCTCTTCGCCCTCTTCCACAGCTGGGACTGGCTGCCGCTGCTGGAAAACCGCCCTCTGTGGGACGTGCTGCTGATCGTCGCCAGCCTGGGAGGATTCCTGCTCAGTCTGAGCGGCTTGTTCATCGGCCTCCGGCGCCTGCCGCGTCGGCGGCAGCCGGATCAGGCGAGAGTCGTCGCAAACCAGTGGTAGAGCGGGATGCCGAGCAGCAGGTTGAAGGGAAAGGTGATCGCCAGGGCGACGGCGATGCCGAGCGCCGGGTTGGCTTCCGGCACGGCGATGCGCATCGCCGTCGGCGCGGCGATGTAGGAGGCGCTGGCGGCCAGCGTCATGAGCAGCACCGTGCCGCCCGGCGACAGCCCCATCGCCTGTGCCGTCGCCCAGCCGACGGCGGCGAGCGCCGGCGGCAGCGCGATGCCGCAGCCGATCAGGAAGGCCCCGGCCTTTTTCAGCTCCGGCAGGCGATCCGCCGCGAGCAGCCCCATTTCGAGCAGGAATAGACAGAGCGCGCCCTTGAACAGGCCGACGAAGACCGGGGCGATGGGCGCCACGCCCTGCGGTCCGGCCAGCCAGCCGATGGCGATGCCGCCGGCGAGCAGGAGAACGCTCTTGTTGGCGCCGACTTCGTGCAGAAGCTTGCCCCAGTCCGGCTTTTGCGGGCCGCCGAGGCGGGCGAGCAGCGTGCCGACAAGCAGCGCCGGCGCTTCCATGAGCGCCGCGAGCAGCGCCATGTGCCCCTCGAATTCGATGCCTTTCCCGACCAGCACGGTGCTCGCCACGGCGAAGGTGACGATGCTCACCGAGCCGAAGTGCGCCGCCAGCGAGGCGGCGTCCGGGCGCTGGAAGCGGAAGCGGAACAGCGGATAGACGAGCAGCGGGATCAGCGCGCCGAGCGCGACCGCGAGCAGCGCATCGCGCCACAGCCCCGGCGCGGTCGATGCGGCGATCTCGACGCCGCCTTTCAGGCCGATGGCGAGCAGCAGATAGATCGAGAGCGTCTCGAAGACGGCCGCGGGCAGGCGCAGTCCGCTCTTGAGCAGGCTGCCCAGGACACCCAGGGCGAAGAAAAAGGGAACGGCATCGGGCATGGTCGGAATCCTCGGAAAGCGGCCCCGGACGGGGGCGAAAGCGTGGTCAGGATTGTCGCCCGTATGCATTGATTTATAAAAATAGTATATTTTTAAATAAACCATCTATTTATATAAATAATGCATCTCACCTTGCACCAATTGCGTCTGCTCCTCGCCGTCTCCCGCGAAGGCAGCGTCTCGGGCGCCGCGCGCTCCCTCCACCTCGCCCAGCCGACGCTTTCCGCCCAGTTGCGCCAGCTGGCCGAACAGGCCGGCCTGCCCCTCTACGAGATGATCGGCCGCCGCCTGCACCTGACCGCAGCCGGTGAGACGCTCGTCGCCACGGCGGCGCGCCTCGAGGAGGAACTGCTGGATCTCGACGCGGCGCTTGCCCAGCTGCGCGGCGACCAGGGCGGCAAGCTCCGGCTGGCCGTGGTCAGCACGGCGGAAACCTTCATCCCGCGCCTGCTCGGCGAATTCTGCCGGACGCGGCCGGCGGTCGAGGTCTCGCTCGTCGTGCAGAACCGCCAGACGGTGCTCGAACGCCTGGCCGGGAACGTCGACGATCTCTACATCATGACCAAGCCGCCGCCCGAGCAAACGGTGGTGGCGACGCGCTTCCTGCGCAATCCCCTGGTCGTCATCGCCCCGGCCGGACACCCGCTGACCGGGCGCAAGAAGCTCGCCATCGGCGATCTGGCCGGAGAAGAATTCGTCCTGCGCGAAAGGGGGTCGGGCACGCGCGGCGCGACCGAGGCCTTCTTCGCCCTGCACGGCCAGAGCCTCCGCCCGCGCATGGAGCTGGGCAGCAACGAAGCCGTCCGCCAGGCGGTCGCCGGTGGCCTCGGGATTTCGGTGATTTCGGTCTATGCGCTGGGCGCTTTCCCCGAGTCGGAGGGGATCGCCGTGCTGCCGGTGCGCGAGACGCCGATTCCGACCTTCTGGAAGGTCGTGCATCCGGCGGGAAAGCGGCCGACGCCGCTGGTGCGCACCTTCCTGGAGTTTCTCGGCGCGCGCGCGATCGAGCTCGAAAAGCAGGCCGAAGCCCGCCTCGTCCACGCCTGGGCGAGCTACCTCGGCGACAGCGCCTGGCCCGAACGCTGAGCGTTCGCGGCGTTCGACGCGAGCTTCGCCAGCTCTTCCCACGCAGCATGGCGCCGGCGATGCCTTTACCGTCGCCCTGGGTTATCCTTACTGGCTTTATGGGTTTGCGCCTTCGCCACCGCATGCCCGCCTGACGACAACAACGAGGAAAGCTCAGCAGATGGCCGAAGAAAACCAGTTTTTCCGTCCCGTGAAGGATTTTTGCCAACGCACGGTCGTGACCTGCGCGCCCGGCGATGCGCTGGTCGACGTGGTGCGGGTGATGCGCGAGAAGAACATCTCGAGCGTCGTGGTCGTCGAGGGGGGCGAGCCGCTCGGCATCTTCACCGACCGCGATCTGCGCAACAAGGTGGTGGCCGCCGGCTGCAACCCGGGGGAGCTGGAAGTGCGGGCTATCATGAACGCGCCGCTCGCCGTGATCGGCGAGGACGACCAGCTCTATCAGGCGCTCTATCGCATGTCGCGGCAGAAGATCCACCGCCTGGGCGTGGTCGACGGCGCCGGGCGGCTGGCCGGCATCATCACCGATACCGACATCCTGCGCCTGCAGTCGCATTCGCCGCACCAGCTGGTCCTCGACATCGAGAAGGCGCAGAGTCTCGACGACCTGAAGGCGCTGCACGCGCGCATCCAGGCGCTGGTGCTGCACCTCTCCGGCACCGGCATCGCGACGCGCGACATGGTGCGCCTGATCGCCCACCTGAACGACCAGATCCTGCTGCGCCTGATCGGCCTGCTGCGCGCCGAGCGCTTCGCCGACCTGCCGTCCGGCTTCGCCTTCGTCGTGCTCGGCAGCGAGGGGCGCGGCGAGCAGACGCTGTCGACCGACCAGGACAACGCCATCGTCTATGCCGACGATCTCGACGCCGACGCGATAGCACGCATCGAGGCCTTCTCGCACGCGCTGATCGAAGGGCTGATCGCCATCGGCGTGCCGCCGTGCCCCGGCGGCATCATGGCGCGGAATGCCGAGTGGCGGCGCAGCCTGGGCGAGTGGCGCAGCCAGCTCGATCGCTGGCTGATGGCGCCGACGCCGGAGAACATCATCGCCTGCGGCACCTTCGTCGACATCCGGACGATCGACGGCGACCCGGCCTTCGAGCGCACGCTGAAAGCGCATCTGTACGCGCGGGTGAAGGAGAACCGCCTGTACCTGATGCGCATGGTCGAGAACACCCTGCGCTTCGAGCCGCCGCTCGGCTGGTTCGGGAAGATCAAGGGCGAAAGCAAGGGCGAGCGCCCGGGCATGCTGGAGATCAAGAAGGCCGGCATCTTTGCGCTGACCGACGGGATCAAGGCGCTGGCCATCGAGGCCGGCCTGCTCGACGGGAGCAGCACGCAGCGCCTGGAGGCGCTACGCGCGGCGGGCGCTCTCGGCAAGCTCGGCGAAATGGGGCTGGAGAACCTCGAGGAAAGCTTCGACTTTCTCGTTTTGATGCGCCTGCGCTGCCAGGTCGAGGCGATCCGCGCCGGCCGCACGCCGGACAACTACGTCGCGCTCGACCAGCTCAACGCGATGGAACAGGGGCGGCTGCGCATCGCGCTCGAAGGCGTGGTGAAGTTCCAGACCTTCCTGCGCCACCACTTCAGCCTGCACCTGATGCGCTAGGGCAACTGCCGGGCCCCGATTTAGGGGCTCAGCAGGACGTCGCAGCCGGCGTGGTAGAGCACGTTCTGGGTGACGCTGCCGAGCAGGTTTTCCTCCAGCGTGCCGCCGCCGTGCTTGCCGAGCACGATCAGGTCGGCTTCCAGGGTGCGCGCCTGTTCGAGCAGCGCCGTCGCCGGATAGCCGTGCACCAGCAGCGGTTCGGCCGGCCGGTGTCTGGTCACGAAGGTCTGCATGCGGTTCAGGGCGTTGATCCGTTCGTGCTCGCGGTAGCGCTCGATATCGGCGTCGCTCGCGCTGGCCAGACGCATGCGCCCCTCGAAATGCACCGAGTAGGCGTGCAGCAGGCAATGCCAGGCTTCCGGGAAAAATTCGCGCGCCAGTTGCGCGGCGCGGTCGGCGGTCGGGGAAAAATCGGTGGCGACGACGATGCGCGCGTACTCTCCCGTCGCCGGGCGGCGCACCAGGAGCACCGGCAGGCGCGTGTTCTCGAGTAGTTTGAGGGCCGTGCCGCCGAGCACGGCTTCGCGCACCCAGTTCTCGCCGTGTTCGCCGACGACCAGCAGGCGCGCCGGCAGCGCGGTCAGGTATTCGCCGATGGCCCTTGCCGCGCGTCCGCTGAGCATCTCGGTGCGCACCGGGAAATCGGCGCCGAATTCGGCGAGCAGTTCGTCGCGCAGTTGCGCCAGACGCGCCTGCGCGGCCTCGGCCGTATGCCCGGCGGCGTCGCGCACCAATCCGAGTTCGGCGCGGATGCTGGCCCACAGGCCGTCGTTGAAGACATGCACGACGACCAGCGGGGCGCCGCTGCGGCGGGCGATCAGCGCCGCGCGCCGCAGCGCGTGGCGGGCGCCGTCGGAAAAATCGGTGGCGACGACGATGTTGGCGGTTTGCGGCACGGCTTCCCTCCCCTTCTTTTCTTTTACTGGCGCGCGCGCAAGGCGGCGATGCGCTCCTCGAGCGGCGGATGCGTCATGAACAGGCGCTTCAGGCCGCCGCCGACGCCGCCGGCAATGCCGAGCGCGGCCATCTGCTCGGGCAGCGCGGCCGGCTCGTGCGCCGCCTGCAGGCGCTGCAGCGCGGCGATCATCTTGTTCTTGCCCTCCAGCGACGCGGCGCCGGCATCGGCGCGGAATTCGCGCTGGCGCGAGAACCACATGACGATGATCGACGCCAGGATGCCGAGCACCATCTGCGCGACGATCAGTGTAACGAAATAGGCCGGACCGTGGCCGCGCTCGTTCTTGAACACGACGCGATCGACGAGGTGGCCGATGACGCGCGAGAGGAACATCACGAAGGTGTTCACGACGCCCTGGATCAGCGCCAGCGTCACCATGTCGCCGTTCGCCACGTGCGACACCTCGTGCGCCAGCACCGCCTCCGCCTCGTCGCGGTTCATCGCGTGCAGCAGACCGGTCGACACGGCGACCAGCGCGCTGTTGCGGCTCATCCCGGTGGCGAAGGCGTTGACGTCGGGCGCGTCGTAGATCGCCACTTCCGGCATGCCGATGCCGGCCGCCGCGGCCTGCCGGCGCACCGTCTCGACCAGCCAGAACTCGGTCGAGTTGCCCGGCGAGTCGATGACGCGGGCGCCGGTCATGCGCTTGGCGCTCCACTTCGACATGGCCAGCGAGATGAAGGAGCCGCCCATGCCGAAGATGGCGCAGAAGACGAGCAGGCTCGGCAGGTTGAGGCCACCGTCGGCGAGCATCGGCTCCAGCCCGAGCATCTGGACGACGATGCTGAGGACGAAGACGATCGCCAGGTTGGTGGCGAGGAAGAGTGCGATGCGTTTCATGGTCTTTCCCGGGGTGCTGAATCTACTCGACCGCTCAGTCGCCGTTCGCGAAGCCGAGCAGCTGCAGCAGGCTGAGGAAGAGGTTGTAGATGGAGACGAAGAGGCTGACCGTGGCCATGATGTAGTTGGTCTCGCCGCCGTTGATGATGCGCGAGGTCTCGAACAGGATCAGGCCGGACATGAGCAGCACGAAGGCGGCCGAGACGGTCAGCGAGAGCGCCGGAATCTGGAAGAAGATCGCGGCGAGGCCGGCGAGGAAGGCGACGAGGACGCCGACCGCGAGGAAGCCGCCCATGAAGCCGAAGTCGCGGCGGCTGATCACGGCGTAGGCCGACAGGCCGAGGAAGACGGCGCCGGTGCCGCCCATCGCCAGCATCACCGTCTGCGAGCCGTTCGGCAGCGACAGGTAGTGGCCGACGATGGGGCCGAGCGTGTAGCCCATGAAGCCGGTCAGGGCGAAGACCGACACCAGGCCCCAGCCGCTGTCGCGCGTCTTGCCGGTCAGGAAGAGCAGGCCGAAATAGCCGATCAGCGTGACGATCAGGCCCGGATGCGGCAGGCGCAGGGCGACCGCCGCGCCGGCCACGGCGCCGCTGAAGAGCAGCGTCATGGCGAGCAGCAGATAGGTGTTGCGCAGTACCTTGTGCGTGCTCAGCAGGGACGGCGCCGTCCCGGCGTGGCGACCGCTCAGGACGTGCAGGTTGGATCTTTGGTTCATGGCGATGCTCCTCGATAATCTATTGTGGGTTCAGACGGCGTCGGGCAGGAGTTCCGGGCCGTCCTGCAGAGCAAGCCGGCCGGGGCCGGCGCGTCCGTTGCGCTTGATGCGGCCGACCTGGCGGGACACGCTCTGGTGCACCCGGTCGGCCACCTTGTCGATGACCTGGAAAATGTCGTCGCCGAGTTCCTCGATGACGACCAGCGAACTGTTCTTCAGGCGCACGACGATGCGGCACAGCTTGTCGGCGCCGCCGCGCGGCCCGTTGATGTCGCCCAGGCGCACCGAGACGGCATGCACGGAATAGCGGAAGCGGCCGAGCGCGGACTTCATGCGCTGGCGGGCGTGCTGGCGGAGAAACGGCGCGGCGGACAAACCTCGGGCTTGAACTTCGACTTCCATGATCTCGCTCCTTGGGCAGGGTGGAGATTCAATCTACGACAAATCCTCATTAAGGTATATTCGTATTATATTCATCGATGCTTCGTATTTTACGAAGCAAAAAGGGCGCGAATGAACCTCAAGCATCTCTACTATTTCTGGAAGACCGCCAAGCTGGGCGGCGTGGTGAAGGCTGGCGAGGCGCTGCACATCACGCCGCAGACGATCAGCGGGCAGATCCGCCTGCTCGAGGACAGCCTCGATACCGAACTATTCACGCGGCAGGGGCGTTCGCTGGAACTGACCGACGCCGGTCGGCTGGTCATGGAGTACGCGGAGGAGATGTTCTCGCTCAGCGCCGAACTCGAGCAGGTGCTGCGCCACTACCCGAAGGGGCGGCCGACCGAATTCCGCGTCGGTGTTTCCGACGCGCTGCCCAAGTCGCTTGCCTACCGCCTGCTGCAGCCGGCCGTCAGCCTTGCCGATCCGGTGCGCATCGTCTGCCACGAATGGGATCTCGACCGCTTGCTCGCCGAGCTGGCCATGCACAAGCTCGATCTGGTGATCGCCGATTCGCCGATTCCGGCGTCGGTCGACGTGCGCGCCTACAACCACCGACTCGGCGAGTCCGGTCTCAGCTTCCTCGCAACGCGCCAGCTCGCGGCGCGCCACCCCGGCGCCTTTCCGGGCTGTCTGGCCGACATGCCGCTGCTGCTGCCTGGCGAGGATTCGGCGGTGCGCCAGAAGCTGACGAGCTGGCTCGACCGCCTGCAGCTGCGTCCGAAGATCGTCGGCGAGTTCGACGACAGCGCGCTGATGACCGCTTTCGGGCAGGAAGGCGTCGGTGCCTTCGCCGTGCCGACGGTGATCGAAGAGGAATATCTGGCGAGCGGCGACCTGCAGGTGCTCGGCCGCGCCGCTGACGTGCGCACCGATTACTACGCGATTTCGGTCGAGCGCAAACTGAGCCACCCCTGCGTGCTGGCGATCACCGCCTCGGCCCGCACGCGCTTCCTGCCTGGGCAGGAGTAAGCGCCGGCGGGCGCCCACGGCAATAACGGCGCGACAGCGCTCAAGTACCTCTCAGGCGGCGAGCAGCCCGCGCAGCACATAGGGCAGGATGCCGCCGTGCCGCAGGTAGTCGAGTTCGATCGGCGTGTCGATGCGCAACAGCAGCGTGATGCGCCGCTGTTCGCCGTCCGGGCGCGTGACGAGCAGGGTGACGTCCTGCAGCGGCTGCAAGGCGCCCTCCTCTTCCGCGATGCCGAGGATGTCGAAACTTTCGTCACCGCGGATACCGAGCGAACGGACCGTGTCGTCGCCCTTGAACTGCAGCGGCAGCACGCCCATGCCGGCCAGATTGGCGCGGTGGATGCGCTCGAAGCTGCGCGCGACGACGGCCTTCACGCCGAGCAGCCGGGTACCCTTGGCCGCCCAGTCGCGGCTCGATCCGGTGCCGTATTCCTCGCCGGCGAAGATCACCGTCGGCGTCCCCTGCGCGACGTAGCGCATCGCCGCATCGTAGATCGGCAGCACTTCGTCGCCGGGCTGGAAGCGCGTCAGACCGCCTTCGACCGGCGAACCGTCGGCGTTCGGCGGCAGCATCAGGTTGCGGATGCGCACGTTGGCGAAAGTGCCGCGGATCATCACTTCGTGGTTGCCGCGCCGCGATCCGTAGCTGTTGAAATCGCCGACCGCAACGCCATTTTCCTGCAGATAGGCGCCGGCCGGCGAGCGCGGCTTGATGCTGCCGGCCGGACTGATGTGGTCGGTGGTCACCGAGTCGCCGAAGATGGCCAGCGCCCGCGCGCCGCGCACATCGGCCAGGCGGCCGGGTTGCAACGCGAAATCGTCGAAGAACGGCGGCCGCGCGATGTAGGTCGATTCGCTCCAGCCGTAGGTCTGCCCGCCGCTGGTGCGCACTTCGTTCCACAAGGGGTTGCCCTGCGCCGTGTTGCCGTAGAGCTCGCGGTAGATTTCCGGATCGCTGGCGAAACGCATGAGGCGGGCGATTTCGTCCGGCTCAGGCCAGATGTCGTGCAGATAGACCCAGGCGCCGTCGGGGCCGCGCCCGAGCGGTTCGCGCGTCAGGTCGATGTCGGCTCGGCCGGCGATGGCGAAGGCGACGACCAGCGGCGGGCTGGCCAGATAGTTGGCTTTGAGCGCCGGATGGATGCGCGCCTCGAAGTTGCGGTTGCCGGAGAGCACGGCGGCGCAGACGAGATCCTTGTCGTTGATCGCCGCCTCGATTTCCGGGGCGAGCGGGCCGGCGTTGCCGATGCAGGTGGTGCAGCCGTAGGCGACGACCTGGAAGCCGAGCCGTTCGAGGAAAGGCAGCAGGCCGGCGTTGCGCAGGTAGGCCGTCACCACGCGCGAACCGGGCGCGAGCGAGGTCTTCACGTGCGGCGGCACGCTGAGCCCCTTTTCGACCGCCTTGCGCGCCAGCAGGCCGGCGGCGAGCATGACGCCGGGGTTGGACGTGTTGGTGCACGAGGTGATCGCGGCGATCAGCACGTCGCCGTTGTCGATCGGCGCCGGGGCGTAGGCGTCGCGCGCGCTGCGCGGCCTGGCGAAAACCTCGTGAAAGCGCGTCTTCATGTCCGGCAGATCGATGCGGTCCTGCGGCCGCTTGGGGCCGGCCAGTGCGGGAACGACAGAGGCGAGGTCGATCTCGATGACATCGCTGTAGTCGATGTCGCCGTGGTGCGGCATGCCGAACATGCCCTGCGCGCTGAAGTAGGCGCGGAAGGCCTCGACCTCGGCGCTGCTGCGCCCGGTCGCGGCGAGGTAGCGCACCGTTTCGCCGTCCGGCGGGAAGAAGCCCATCGTCGCGCCGTATTCGGGGGCCATGTTGGCCAGCGTGGCGCGGTCCGGCAGGGTCAGCGAGGCGGCGCCTTCGCCGTAAAACTCGACGAACTTGCCGACCACGTTGGCGCCGCGCAGCGTCTCGGTGACGCGCAGCACGAGGTCGGTGGCAGTGACGCCGGGCGCCAGGCGGCCGTGCAGGTGCACGCCGACGACGTCGGGCGTCAGGAAGAAGATCGGCTGGCCGAGCATGCCGGCCTCCGCCTCGATGCCGCCGACGCCCCAGGCGACGACGCCGAGCGCGTTGATCATCGTCGTGTGCGAATCGGTGCCGACCAGAGTGTCCGGGTAATACACGCCGTCCGTCTGCAGCACGCCGCGCGCCAGCGTTTCGAGGTTGACCTGGTGCACGATGCCGATCCCCGGCGGCACGACCTTGAAGGTGTCGAACGCCTGCATGCCCCATTTGATGAAGCGGTAGCGCTCGGCGTTGCGCGCGAATTCGAGTTTCATGTTGAGGTCGAGCGCGCCGACCGAACCGTAGTGGTCGACCTGCACCGAATGGTCGACCACGAGGTCGACCGGCACCAGCGGCTCGACGATCTTCGGATCCTTGCCGAAGCGCCCCGCCGCGTCGCGCATGGCGGCGAGATCGCAGAGCAGCGGCACGCCGGTGAAGTCCTGCAGCACGATGCGCGCCACGACGAAGGGAATCTCGGCCGCGCGCGGTGCTTTCGGCGCCCAGGCGGCGAGCTGGCGGACATGCGCTTCCGTAACCCGCTCCCCGTCACAGTTGCGCAGGAGCGATTCGAGAACGATGCGGATCGAGACCGGCAGGCGGGAAATCCGGCCGAGTCCGGCGTCTTCGAGCGCCGGCAGCGAGTGCAGGCGACCGATCGGCATGCTGCCGGTGCCGAACGTTTGCAGGGTGTGGAACGGATCGCGCGGCATGGAAAGCTCCCAATGAGACTGCATGGGTCCGACCCTGGCATCCCGGCCTAAGTTCCGGGCCGTCGCCGTGCGGTGCGCAGGCCAATCGGACATCGACGGGCGGAGCGAAGGCTCCGCCCGATGGCGGGCGGCGGTGCCGCGCTCAGGTTTCGCCGCGCTCCACCCACTTGGGCAGCGCGGGCGGCGCGTAGGCCTCAAAGCGATCGAGCAGCGCGACCGGCTCAGCTTCGACGATCAGCATGCCGCGATGTTCCGGACGGACGAACTGCTCGCCCGCAGCGTGGTCGAGGAAGGCGGTCAGCGCGTCGTAGTAGCCCGCAGCGTTGAGCAGGCCGCAGGGTTTGCGGTGGAAGCCGAGCTGGCCCCAGGTCCAGACTTCGAAGATTTCCTCGAAGGTGCCGATGCCGCCGGGCAAGGCGACGAAGCCGTCGGCCAGTTCGGCCATCATCGTCTTGCGCGCGTGCATCGACGGCGTGACGTGCAGTTCGGTCAGGCTGGCATGCGCCAGTTCCTTGCGCATCAGCGATTCGGGAATCACCCCCACCGCCTCGCCGCCGAGGCGCAGCACTTCGTCGGCCACGATTCCCATGATGCCCACGCTGGCGCCGCCGTAGACCAGGCGGATGCCGCGCTCGACCATGGCCTTTGCCAGTCCGCGCGCCGCCGCGGCGTAGGCGTCGCCGCGTCCGCTGCTGGAGCCGCAGTAAACGCAGAGGCTGTTCAGTTTTTTCATATCGCTATCCTTATCCTTGGTGCGTTCGATTGCGGGCGATGGGTTCGCTCGCGTGGGAGGCCCCGCGGTAAAACATCTCCCGGAATGCCGAGGGTTGGCGGCGGGTGTCTCCCGGCGGGCGTTGCCAATCGTTTCCGCTCGATTATAAGTTACCGACGCGGAGCCGGTCGTGCGAAGGCTTGCGCAGTCTGTATTTCAGCCAATACCGCCAACCGCCTTCGACGCGGTTCGCTCCAAGACTTCAACCGGGATTTCAGGAGGCTGCGCTCATTGGGCGGCGCCGGAAGCGTGTCGCGAGCGGAACGCCCGGGGACGGCCGCCTATCGCTTGAGCAGGGTAAAGGCCGCAAGCTCCCATTCGCGCGCGGCGAGCAACAGGCCGCAGCCCCTGCGTTTGGCGAGCGGTGCCGAGAGGCTCTCTTCGTGCAGTTCGGCAAAGCGCTGGCGCAGCTTCTGTATCTCGCTCTGCAATCTGGCGATAGCCGCTTCGGTCAGCATGCCGTGGGAAAACACCATCGCCTCGTCGTTCTTCATGAAGGCGCTACGCAGAAAATCGGCGAGCCCTTTGTCGTGGAAGAAACGCCGGATCGGTCCGTCCGGAAGCCAGTCGAAGTCCCGGGCGACGTTGTGGCGAATGCGGTTGCCCGGAAGCAGGTGGATCAGCCCCAGCCGGTCGAGGCGAACGAGGCGCTGCACGCATTCGGCCTGCGTCAGCGCGTAGCGCGTGCAGATATCATCTTGCGACCACTGGTTGAGGACGCATACGGCCACCAGCAGCAGCTTCACGTCGGCCACCAGTTCCCGCTCCTGTGCCGGCGTCAGTGTGTGCAGCCGTTTTTCGGACAAGGCCGCTTCCTGCGCCAGTTCGGCCAGCGTGAAGCCGAGAAGGTTGGCGATCGCCACCAGATCTTCGGCGGATACGCGGCGGCTGGCGAAGCGGCGTTTGATCGCCGATTCGGAAACGCCCATCAGTCCGGCGATGTCGCGGTAGGTGGTGCCCTGCGCGCGCAGCCGCTTCTTGAGCGTCCTGAAAATGTTGTCGAGTTCGGTCATTGGCGTTCAGGTATCGTTTTTCGCTACCAAGAATTATACGCAGCGCAACTTTTCATGAGATGGTTTCGTTTCGTTGAACCTTGATCCACCCTGCGAAGCACATCAACGCAGGAGACCTTCATGAGTTCGACGCTTACCCTTTCCCCGGCCAGCCGGATTTCCCGCCTGCTGACGGCGGCCATCCTTGCGCTTCTCGTCGGCGCCGCCCTGCTTCTCGGGCCGATAGAGCAGCCCGCCGACTACCACGATTTCGCGGACCGGCACGCGCTATGGGGGATTCCCCATGCGCAGGACGTCCTCTCGAACCTCCCGTTTGCCCTCGTCGCCCTGTGGGGATGGTGGCGGCTGGCAGTCCGCGGGCGCTCCGGGTGTCGCTCCGCCGCGTGGGCCGGCTACCGTCTGTTTCTCGTCGGCCTGTTCCTGACCGCCCTCGGCTCGGCCTTCTATCACTGGGCGCCGGACAACGCACGGCTTGTCTGGGACCGGCTGCCGATCGCCCTCGCCTGTGCGGGACTGCTGGCCGGAGTGTGGTCGGATACGCACCGGCGCAACGGCGCCGATGCGGCTGCCTGCCTGGCCCTTGTCGCCGTGCTCAGCGTCGCGTGGTGGTACTTCGGCCAACTCGCCGGCCGTGGCGACCTGCGCCCCTACCTCATCCTACAGGCGGCTCCCATCCTCCTGATCCCACTCTGGCAGTTCGTGCACCGCGCATCGCGGGAGGATCGCTGGAGATTCGGCGGCGCGCTGCTGCTGTATGTGGTCGCCAAGCTCGCCGAGCTCAACGACCACGCTCTTCTCGCCGTCACCGAGGCGATCAGCGGACACACGCTCAAGCACCTGCTTGCGGCGGCCGCTGCCGCGCTGATCGTCCAAACGTTGATTCGCCGCACCAGGCGCGACGGCGCCGAGGCGTCACGCTGATCCCGGCAAGCGTGCCGGTCATCTCCGGCCGTTAGCCGCCGATCAGTCCGGCGGGCCTCCCGGGGCGGACACGCGCTGCCGTCGATGCCGCCCGGAGCGCTTAAGGCAATCCGCTTGTCGTGTTCAGCGAAACGCGGAGAAAGCGGCTGGACATTCCAGTGCAAAGGAGTAATCTGAAATCGAGTTCAGGCTGTTTGCAGGATCGGCCGGAACGGAGGTTTTTTTGGTAACCGGAGACGCTATGGTTGATAGTCCGCCGCAGTTTCTTGAAACGACCGAGTAACACCCAAACGGCGAATAGCCGACTACCCCGGCCCTGAATGCCGAGGTCAAAGATGTACGAAGCCCATGTTTGAACGCATGGGCTTCCTGTTTTATGGCTACCGGTTTTCCCGATGCTGCTCCAGGCACTGCTCCAGCTTGGCCTTGGGGACGCTCTGAATCCGGCGCAAAAGCGCGTGCGATACGTCGCGGACCTTGTAGCGGATGCGCAACTCGTCTTCCAGGCGGACGAGAAGGCTGGCGGCCATTTCCGCGTCGGCCAGCGCGCGGTGGGCGCGCCCCGAGACGGGCAGCCTGGCGAACTCCAGCAGTGCGCCGAGCTTGTGGCTTGGCGCTTGCGGCAGGAGACGGCGCGACAGCAGCAAGGAGCAGGCGAACTCCTGGCGTCTGTGCAGCTTGATGCGGGCAAGTTCGGCGTCCCAGAACTTGCAGTCGAAGGATGCGTTGTGGGCGACCAGGGGGCAGTCGCCGATGAATGCGGCGACTTCCCGCATGACATCCGCCGCCGGCGGCGCCGAGCGGATCATCGCATCGGAAATCCCCGTGAGCGCCTCGATGAATGGCGGGATGCGCACGCCCGCATTCATCAGGCTCTGATAGCGATCCACCACTTTGCCGTCGTGCAGGATGACGGCGGCAATTTCGGTTGCGCGGTCGCCTTGGGCGGGAGACAAGCCGGTCGTTTCAAAGTCGATTACGGCAACTGCTTCCAAAGACGGTTCCTTTTCCAGTAAGCAGGGAATCGACCGATGCTCGCTCACGGTCGGGCAAGGCGGCGATTCCGGGCGCCTTGCCGTTCAGTGTTCCGGGCCGCAGCGTGCGCCCGATAGCGGCTCCGCCGTCAGTCCAAACCTTTTCCGTGCCTCTCCGAGGCAGTTTCCCGCGCCAGAGACGTTCGCCCGTGCCTGCGCGGCGCCCGCCGCACAAAAAACGACCCCTTGAAAAGCCAAGGGGTCAGGTAGAAATCAACAGCTGGTGGCAGCTCTCGTCATTCCCACTCGATTATTCATTGAACCGCCACACGCTTGTGTTCCTGGGGTTGTAGCAATCCATGAAATCCTTCATACCGTCAGAGATACCGTCAAAACCAGTGGGCTAGAGTGACACGTCATGATATGAGCTGAAGGCGAAGACTTCAGCATCGGAGATACACCACGTGTACTTACCCACGCCCAAGCATTAAATGATGCCATAGCCTTGCCCGATGTCTACCTCCTTTGCAGAGCCCAAACCAGTTCCGACAAGCAGCGCGTCCATGAGATTGCCGTAGCCAGCACCGGCTAGAATGACCATTGATTGCTATCGCAGCATTTTTCCTTTGAGGAAACTGCGAAGGACAGGGTTTAGGACTTCCTTTGCTTCTTCCATTCGAGCTTCAGCTTCTGCTGCCTGCTCGGCAGCACTCATTGCCACCCACTCATGTCCGCATGATCTGCAGCGCTGAATAAAATCACCGCTTTTGGGTTCGGTGCGGCCCATCGGCTTATCTATGGCCCCGCAGTCTGTACATGTCACTGGGTAAGCACACAGGTACTCGTTCGAACTATTCGACATTTGCCTTATCTCCAGAATTTGGTCGTGATAATTCTTGCTATCAAGTCAACGGTGGTCGGCGGTGAATTCCTCAAAACTGGCAAATGATCGATATCCCTTGGCTGCATTTGACTTTGCAATGCGAGTCCGACTGATACGTTGTTGAAGATAGCTGCATAAAGCGTCGAAATCGTCCATCGATACGAGTTTCCAAGGCGCCTGAAAGTTGCTCTGGATATTCCTGGAAATAACTCCGTAGCTAAATTTCGTTGCCCTTGTTTTGTCGGCGCTCGCAAATTCGTTGTATCGGCTGATCAGATGCTGAATATATCTGCTCGCCTTCTGGTCGGCTCCTATCGTTCCCTGCGGCGCATTGATGGCTACAGCCTTCCGAGTCGTCTTTACATTAACTGTCTGTGCCTGGATCGCACCAGGACTGTCGATTGCGACATTCCCTGTGTTGTGGTTCACCACTATTCGCCGCATATCGTTGAGAAGTATCTTGGCGTAAAACCCATCAGTTGCTTGTTCTGAGCGCCCAACTGTAGTTTCGTGAATTGCTTTAATCTCTTGCAATGCCTCTACCGAATACACATCAGGTTGGGAATCTACGACCTTGTGATGACGCCGGCACAACAGAATGAGGTTATCGAAGCCATTCCGCTCCTCTTCACTCTGAGTCCCGTCAAATCGAGGGCCACCGAGACTACGTGCTTTGATGTGGCATATTTCGCCCGTAATTGTCCCGGCGCTTTCAACGATAGGTAATGAGCAGCCCGGAAACCCACAGATATTTCCGGACATGGCAAAAAGCCTTTTTATTGTCTTGTCGGTTAATCCAGCCACATTACCTCTCCAATGGGGGGGGATGCCGCATCGGAGATCCCGAGCATTGCATATAAGACTGGCCGAGTGACAAGCGCGACTCCGGCTCCTCCAGCCAACAGAAACATCAGTTCCTCATCGGAGAGCGTACCGGCCTCCAACTGCCTCAAGATTTCCGCCGCGAGGGTGGCCTTCGCAATAGTTAGGGCCGCAATTGCGGTGGACGAAAGCCCTGTAGGCGTTGCGGGGTCAGCGGCAATGGCACTGCCAATCCCTTGGCGCACCTCCTGCGGAAGATCGCTGTTGCTCTCGATGAAGCCGTTCACCCCTTCAGAGAGGAGATTGAGCACCCGCTGGCTCTGGTTATCTACGATGGACAAAATTGCAACCTGCCTTTCCCTCTGCGGGAGAGACATTGCCGCCTCGAGCTCCGGTCGAAGGCGGCTGACCAAGGCATCCAGGTGTTCCACTTGCATTTCCGCGAGTATCTCGCTCACCGGATTTGGTGAAGCCCCCCCCACCACCGCATGAAGATAGTCCCGCCCTTCTTCGGCGGTGCCGGCCACAATCTCGACATCGGACTCGCGCTGCACCGTGATGTCAACATCACGTCCAGCCCGTTCGGCCAGCGGATCGATATGGGTCGTCACACACTGTGTCTGCGCGACATCGATATTTCCAAGATCAACCGCCAGCAATAGCTTCCCAAAAAAAGAAACCAGGGCTGTCGCTTTGGCGCCGGCTTGCGAAACCGCCACCACAGCAGTATGCATATTTCTGAACCTGGGATCGATTACAAACGGAAATCTCGCCGGGTCTACCCACCAAACCCGATTCTTGCCATCCGTTGTACCTAGTACATAGGATTTGACGGCGTCGAGTCCCTTCTGACGTGCGATAGCAGGAAAGTAGTGTGCAAGATAGGTCAGCCCCACATAGGCTACTGCTCGAAGGAACTCCTCGGTGCCGAATCTCGGACTCAGATGCAGCGGCTCAGTAAAGTACTGCGTCACTACTGGGCCTGATGCGTTGAACTTAACCTCGAATCCGAGTTTCCGCTGCTCACCCAGCCATCTGTCGCGTTGCGCTTCGCTGGAAAACTTCAACTCCACCGGCTTTCCGAGCAGTTCGGGAGTCTGCGTGAGCGGCAAGGGCGGCGCGATCTCGATGCGGTCCTTCAGAATCTGGTAGCGCTCACCGTCCTGCCCCACAACCACATGGGGTTTTGGCGCATCGTGGTGATCCGACCGCACACCAAGGCGCGCGTTAAAAAATGCCAGCGAATCCAGTAGTGCTGTGACATGCACGCCTAGATCGTTGTTATGTTTTTCACAATAGATGCCCCTGTCTATCCGGCGGCCACCGAAAGCTGCTGGAAACACATGCTCTCTTGAGCCAGCTCGCTGGTCACACATGATGCATTGGTCTGCCATAAAGCATTCTCGACAATACAAGATGAACGCAATCGTAGCCTTTTTCGTCCGAATGTTCAGCATTCATACCGCATGAATTCCACGTCGTGCGCCTTTACAGTATCCTGCCGTTTGGAGGAAATATGCAGGACAATCAGTTGGCCCAGAAGGACGAAGAAGGTCGTGCTTTCATAGAGCAGATTCGGCGCTCCGAATACATGATCGGGATGACGCTTGCACCCGATGCTGAGGCGGCAGCTGAAGGCATGCGCAGAAAACTTAGCAGCGCTCTGCGGCTCCTATCCGACGACCTATACTCCACCAAGACCCATTTCGTTCTTGAACTGATCCAGAATGCCGATGACAACGCTTACGAAATCGGCGTTGCTCCAGAAATCCAGATAGGAATTTCGCCCTCGACTTTAAGGATCTGGAACAACGAACAGGGCTTCACCCACGAAAACGTTCGTGCTCTATGCAGCGTAGGTGAAAGTACCAAGTCGAAGAAGGTGGGTTTCATTGGTGAGAAGGGCATCGGTTTCAAATCCGTGTTCCAGGTCTCCGACACACCGGAAATTCACTCTAATGGCTTCCATTTTCGATTCGACATGTCGAATCCGGAGGAGCACCTAGGGTATGTAGTCCCTCACTGGATCGAACCTGAGGAATCCATCTCTGGTCGAGGCACGACGATCATTCTGCCGGCCAAAGTACGAGAAAGCTTCACGCACGCGGTTCTAAGCGAACTCGATGCTCGACTCTTGCTCTTCCTGCGGAAGCTTCGGCGTATTGAACTGCGTACTCCAGGCGAAGAGGTTTCGATGCAACGCCTCGACGCCGCCGGATTCGCCGTGCTGCAGACTGATCGGCACATTCACGGCAGTGAGGTGACAAGAACTCGCCAAAGCTATCTGCATGTCTCCACTAGCGTTTCCATGGTCGCCACCCCCGACGACAAACGACCGGAGGCTCTCGACAGCGAGATGATCCTTGCTTTCCCAGTCGACGAGGCGGGTAAGGCGCTCGCGATACCTGACTGTGCGACTTTCGCGTTCCTGCCAATCCGGACATTCGGTTTCCGGTTTTGTGTCCAAGCGGATTTCCTGCTCAGTTCGGCCCGTGAGGACATCCAGACTGCTCGCCCCTGGAACGTAGCCTTGCGCGACGCCATCGCGCCGGCATTTGTGGCCAGTCTCGAGCAATTCCGTAGCCGCCCGGCGCTCGCTCGTACTTTCCTGAGATTTCTGCCCCAGGAACAGGAACTCGCCCACTCATTCTTCGCTCCCGTCGTGCAGCAGACAGTAGCGGCGTTGGCACAAACCGAGTGCATTCTATGCACGACCGGCCAATGGCGCCGGCCAGCCGATGTTATGACAGCGTCGGCACAGTTCCAACGTTTGGTACCAGCAGAGCAAGCATGGGAACTTTTCGGCAAAGACTATCCAGCCCGTGATTTAGACGTTGAGCCCGACACTTTGAAAGAGCTGGGCTGTGCTCCGCTCTACTTCGCCGACATCGTGAGTCTATTCACAAGGCATGGTGACTGGGTGCGCAATCAAGGCAGGGCGTGGCTAGTACAGTTCTTTCGCTACCTCGCCACCTTCAATCGTCAACATCTGCGCGATGCCGGTATCTGCGAAGCGGCCTGTCTGCCGGTCAGCGACGGTTCATTGCAATCACCGAGCGACGGGACCGTATTTTTCCCCCTGGCTCGCGGGCTGAAATTCGGCTTCGAAGAGGAGCTACGTATTCTCGACGAGGAATTCATCAATGCCATTGAGGAGAAAGATGAGACCGAAATTTACGGATTACTATGTGACCTCGGTGTATGCACACCCGAGCCCTACACGCTAATAACGAATCACGTTCTACCGGCGCACCAAAGTGACCGCTGGCGAGACTCAGACTTCTCCGCACTGACCGGCCACGTCCGCTATGTCAGAGCGAAGCTCGGCGAATATCTCGCCGCCGCTGCTCGACAAGGCATCCCAGAGGCGTCCGCTATCGAGGCTTTGAGCAAGGGCTTGCGGCTCAAGACAAAGAAAAACGAAAACCAATCCTGGTATTTCCAGCACGCTGGCGACCTGTATCTAGGCCATGAATATCAGCCGGAATTCGATATTGACACCCTGCTGGGAGCGAGTCTTGATCCACTGCGGCTGACCTCGCCGGACTACCTGCCACCCAGGCTGGCGGAACTGGCCCAGCCGGAGCGTGCAGCGGTGCTGGCTGACTGGCGCACTTTCTTCTTCCGCATAGGTGTTAATCCCTCGCCACGCCTGACAGGCGAGGCCAATGCAGCCTGCAGCCCCGAATTGAGCGCGCTATTAACATCAGAGAATTCGTCAACCCGGCAGAAGACGCTGGAGTGCCTAAATCGCCATTGGAATCGCTACAGCCGCCAAGCCACTTACGTACCCTACGGAAAGCCGACATCCGCACGGTCCTACACTCAATTCGCGCTGGCTCTACGAGCCACCATCGCCCCGACCAAACAGCGACGCACGGTTACCCTTCAGGATGCCTATTACCCTTCCGAGATCGTCAGGGATGTTTTCGGAAGCTCCCCCACCTACATTGATGCCGAACTGGAGAACGAAGAGTTTCTCGACACATGCGGCATTGTGCATCGCGTTGACGCCAATGCCTGCATCAAACGATTGAAGCAGATCAAAGGGGATGGCAGGGCATCGGCTGCAGCGGTTCGCCCGCTATACCGGCACCTAGACCAGATTTTTGACCGCTCCCCCTCCGGTGTGCGCGATGCATTCCAAGAGCATGCGCTCGTCCTTACGCGGAGCACCGAAACACCTTGGCGTAGTCCTGACGAGGTTGTCTGGTCCTCACCGGGGGAATTCCTCAACACCCACTACCCTGCACTGAATAGTCAATATGCAGACTCACACAGCTTTTTTGTTCGCAAGCTGGGGGTGCCTCAAGAAGTGTCCGTCGCAGCGGCCGTTCGCGCCCTACCCTCTCTGGCGGCATCTGGCCTGACTACCGACGCTCAAGCCAGCGAAGTGCTGCGTATCTATGTTCGGGCCAACCGTGAACTTGCCTCGCCGCATGCCAGCGCCACGCCTGCATGGCTTATCAATTTCAAAACACGTTCGGTATACCTCAACCATCGGGGCGAGATGGTGGCACAGGACGGTACGCTCTACGCTGATGACCAGCCTGCAACCAGTGCGCTCTTTGCTGAGCAGGCCGACATTTCCTTCCTTGCGGTGCCACCGGCCCGGCTTCCTCAAATTAAGGTTCTCCTCGAAGCCGCAGAAGTTCCCCTACTGTCGGAAAGCGTGAGCATTTCATTGCAAGAACCGGGTGCTGGATGCCAGAACAACACGCTTACCACGCGGATACGGGAGAGATACTGCTACATCGCGCGCTTGGTCTACGCGCAGTTCCATACGGTCTTCGAACAAGCGAAGGAGACAGGTCTCTGGCGCCGCCTTTCCGCGCTCAGCGTAATCGACGTAGAGGCACTAACGATCTGTAGCACCCTTCAGGACATCACCGCAACCACCCAGGGTGAAGTCTTAATATCTGGCGAAACTGCTTTCGTGAGAGTCGGTTCAAAGGGCGTCGCGGACAGGCTGGCCCGGGAAATCTGCATCATGCTCAAGGCCCCCATGATGCTGGTGGATGGCATCAGCCGGATTCTGCGTGACGATGACGTCGCTGAGGTGGAGGAGTACCTCGACGTCCGGGAAATCCCCGCATTGCCCGACGATGAAGTATTCCAGTTGACGCTTGAGCGCTTACCGCCCGAGCACGATATATCCAGTGTTGCCGATTCTGCACATGACGAGAACGAGGTGGCGCCCGTACAGTCGGTTGCCCCACTCCCACGGGGGCCATCCCCGACACTAGCCTTTGTAGGGAATGCAAATGCGCCACCGCGGTCGGCCACCAGTCCGACGCCACAACCAATGCCGGATTCTGGTGCGGCAATGACGGCAACCCAAACGCGCCGCACTTCTCCCGCCGATCTTGGTTCAGCAGGATTTGATAATCGAATACAGCCCGAAGCTGCGTCAGTTCAGACGCAAAACTCTCCCATCACGCATCTTGAGTCGGGCTCCCTCCGCAATCATGGAATGACTGTTTCTGGGACAGTCGCGCCCAGCGGCACTCGTCGCTCCGGAAGCCGCCGTCGACGGAGACACGTACCCAATCGCCGCGACGCTGGCCACCGCCTCTTGAGTTACGTCGAACTCGCTCCAGCCGACCTCACGCAGGATACTTCCCACGACGCGGCTGCTCGCCAAATCAATCGCGATATCACGGCCCAGACAGCGGTTCAATATTTCCTACAGACGCAACAGGCCAAGTGGGCAAGCTTGGAGGAAATGCCGCCGTACAACAAGGGATTCGATATACGCGGGATCGCCCACGATGGCAGTGAGCATCTGATTGAAATTAAGGGGCAGTCAGCAGAATGGACAGTTGCGGGCATCGTCATGACGCCGTCGGAGCTGCTGTGTGCCGCCGACAAGCGGGAACACTACTGGCTTTGTATCGTGGAGCACGCCATCCAGCCGGGCCGGCAAATCCTTCATATAGTGAACGACCCCTTCGGCAGGGCCGACCAATTCCGTTTCGATTCTGGGTGGAAGGCTGCTGCAACAGTCGAAGCGAGCGTAGCTTCATTGGCCCCCGCACCGGGACTACACATCGAGATGCAGGATATCGGAAGTGGCATCATTCTCAGCGTCAAGAAGAGCGGTAGCATGTTCTACAAAATCCATGTCCATCTCGCCGACGGGCGGCAGGTGTTCAAGGTGTTCGATCCCGCCCGGATGCGACTTTCCCATGGAGTCTGAAGATGGCCATCATGCGCCCCATCCTCAGCGAAGAGCAACTGAGAGCCTTGCCGTCGCAAGCCGAAGCGCGGTTCTACCGCGCATGCCGCGACCAGCTTCCGAATGACGTGCTCGTCATCCATTCGGCCTCATGGGCCTATCGGGACAAACTGCATCAGCTGCGCGAGGGCGAAGCGGACTTCACACTGGCTTTTCCAAACGCTGGCCTTCTCACAGTGGAGCTCAAAGGCGGTGGCGTCGCAGTAGATGCGAAGACGGGAACTTGGTCCTCTATCGATCGCCATGGCGCCACGCATGAGATCAAAGATCCATTCCGGCAGGCGCAGTCGGAGAAGTATGCGATCCTGGATCAGGTGAAGGGCCACCCAAAATGGCGATCCTGGCCAGGCAAACGCGTAGTCAGCGGACATGCGGTCTTTTTCCCGGATCTGCACGATGTGGCCCCTTTGATAAATGCAAATCGGGCCAAGCAGATTATCGGTGGTCAAAGCGATCTGACCCAACTAGTAGCCTGGACCGCACAAGCCAACGCCTTCTGGCGCACCGGCCAGGAGCAGGATCTCGGTAACAGAGGTGTTGCCTTGGTCGAGGAGATACTGTGCGGATCGGTGGAGGTTCGTGCGCTCCTGCGAGCAGAGCTGGCCTATGCCGAGGCCGAACTCATCAAACTGACAGAGCGACAGGCTCGCGTCCTGCGCATTATCGCCGGTCGCAAGCGGGCAGTCATTGCAGGCGGGGCCGGAACGGGCAAGACACTAATCGCCATCGAGAAGGCCCGACAACTAGCAGCTCAGGGCCAAAAGGTCCTCTTGCTCTGCTACAACCGACCGCTTGCCGACGTTCTAGCGCTCGGACTGGCCAACACATCTGGGCTGACGGTGATGAGCTACCACCAGCTATGTGAGCGACGTATCGCCCAAGTCAGAGAACGCACTGGACGCGACATGTTGGCCGAGGCTGCTGAGTCCTATCCTGGACATGGGGATCAACACAAATTTGAGATCCAAATGCCATTTGCGCTCGCCTTAGCCAATGAAACCCTCGCAGACGATCTGTTCGACAGCGTCATCGTCGATGAGGCGCAAGATTTCAGCGATGAGTATTGGTTCGGTGTCGAGACCCTTCTTAAGGATTCTGCCGAAGGTGCCTTCTATCTTTTCACAGATCGCAATCAAGCAATCTACAGGCGGGACGCCAAGCTTCCCATCGAAGACGAGCCTTTCTTGCTGACCGCGAATTGCCGCAACACAGCACCAATCCACACTCTGGCCTACGGCTTCTATGTTGGTGCACCAGTTGATCAATCGGAGTTAGCCGGGCCGGCGGTCGACTTTGTGCGGCACGAAACAGACATTCAACAGGCAGCCGAGATTGAGCAGCAGGTACGACACCTACTGTTAGCGGAGAAGGTATCACCGGCGGACATAGTGGTTTTGTTGGCCAAACGCCCCAAAGGGGCGCTCTACGATCTGCTGGCCCGGCATCGCCTTCCTGGCAATGTCGACTGGTCTTTCGAACGACGGATACCCGGAACAATCCTGGTCGATACTGTTGCTCGATTCAAGGGCTTAGAAGCGGCAATCGTGCTCCTGTGGCTTGGAGAAGAGATTGCGAATGCCGATGAGATCGAGACGGTATATGTGGGCACATCGCGGGCCAAATACTTGCTGCACGTTGTTGGTAGCCCGCAGGCATGCGCAGCCCTGCTACCAAAGACAATAGATGGCAGTGCCTGAATCCTTTGCTGAGCCAAGTCCTTGAATAGAGTCATGCAAAAAGTAGATTCTGGTTCTGTATATCCATGGCCTATACCCAAATGAGCCAATTTTCCCCCGAAAACAACGCTTCGGATAGCGAACAAACATTGCTCGATGAAAGCCTGCAATCTCTTGAAGATTTCGCCCGCTTTTTTCAGCACGACTTTGGCACTCCAAAACTCTCATTCATCGCATCGGAGAATCCTGACCTATTTAAGGCATTCAAGAATTTTCATCCGGTCAAGATGGCCACGACCTTCGCGGGGCTACTCACACACCCGGCCCTGCAAAGCAATTGCCTTCGCCTGGAAACGCTGATCCACCTTGCGCTTGTATGCTGCGAGGGGAATAAAACTCCACCGGCCCAGTTTATTTGCCACGTTTTTAATGCCATGAGTAACGGCACTTGTGGTCGTTTGGAAGATCCTGCCGAAGATGTTTTTATTAGCTCGGTTTACTCGTCGCGCGGCAATTACCGAATTCTGGAGGGCATCTGGGAAAGCGCCGGGTTCTTTCTGCAACGCTTCGTCAACATTATCGAGCAACTCCCCGACAGTGGGAATTTGGACCGATTCAAAGAGAGCATTCACGCTCTGCTCAAACTGTCCGACTTGCTTTGTGAGCGGCTAGGGTTAAATCGATATGACTTGGGCAATGCCATTCCAGAGGCTCACCTGCCTCGAAAGCTCGCAAATGACCTAGCAACGGCAAGGCGAGCCGTTCGATTTACAAGAGAAGAACTGATCCTGGCAGGTATCGAAATTCGAAATCTCTCCCCTTTCATCTTCAAACCCCGCAACCGGGAAGCACTCCTCAATCAGACAATATCCCATACCGACTTGGAGCGCCGGCCTGTCGGCCTCGATGGCGATGACTTGGTTTTCCTGCTGCCAACTGCCACCAGCATCGCAGTCCGCCGGTTTGTACTCGAAGTACTCGGCGCCGGGCCGAATCGCCAACAAATATTGAGCGTATTGGCCAGCGAGTACTCTGAAACTTTGTCGAATACCCCTTTGCTTGGCGATAGGCAAAGGGGCCCCATCATGCTGACCCGTGAGAATTCAGGGGTTTTTTCGTCCGTATTAAGGGAGGTCGATGTTGGTCGCTACCTTTGTTTGGTATTTTTTATGGACACCTTGGACGGTTTCGAAGACGATGGATTTTCGGGAACATTTCAGGGGCTGGCGGATATGGCCGATGCTATTGATGATCGCATCGACCGTGCAATTGAGATGGCAGGGAAGAATCCGGCATTCCGTAGCGGCGTCGTATTGCTTGTTGGATGCGGTATTGGGCGTGGAGCCTCAATTCCTCTGAACAACAAGCTTCGCCCAGGATGGAGATTTGACTCGATCAGTGCACCGGATTTCTGCACTTTGAGTTGGACACCCCATATGAAGGCTCTCAACCTGTGGCGAATCTATGCCGCCGAAGCCAAGCTTAAATCACGAGGAATCGAGCTCCAGAATACCAACGGTCTACTGAATTTAGTCGCTTGGACTCGTTCACTAGAAGGCCATCTCGTTCCCCATGCCAATATCCCTCTCGAGATGGCTACCCGCAATGGGATGCTCATGGTCACACAAAACGCCCTGCTGGAACTTCGCCATGAGGTCGCCTCGTCCTGGGATCCACACGCGGAGCAGGATGTGGATCGGAACTGGTATTTTGTACGACAAGAAGGTCAATCCCATTTCGACGAAGACAGAAATTGCCCCATTTACGCCACGTTTGACCAAGAACCCACTGGCCATCCGCGAGGCCTCTGCATTACCAAACAACGGACATGGTGGTTTGAACTCTCCCTAGCTGACGGAACACCTGCAGCAGTCTGCTACGAACGATGGCGGATGCTGGCAACGTGGCTGCGTCGTGCCGCCCCCACCCTCGACAACGCCTTTCCGACGTTACCTTCTGGCCCAATTTTGTGGCGTAGCAGTTTCAGCGCGCCCCTTGAGTACCCAAACCTTCAAATGCAAGCTGGCACTGCAGACGATGCTCACAACGCCATAAATTTGCGAGTCATCAGAAGCCGCCGAGTCGTTTCCGTTGAAGTCTCCGAAGGCTTCAACCAAGCACTATTCAACAGTGAAAACGTGGCCGAGGCGGCGCTTATCGATACATTAATTCGAGGCATCGCTGATCTAGCCGATATCGGTCCCGACTCATACGACCATTCAGCCCTGGCAACGCGTATTGTCGGGAGCCCTGAAGCGCGGCAGAGCCACATATTTGTTGCTCGCGACTACCTTGACTTCATGGATTGTTTATCGGACACCGATCCGATCACAATCAATAGGTATGACGATGCGGAGCTCAAGCTCGGTTTGGGGTGGCGAGTTCAGGACATAGCTGCAGGATCCGAGATTAGTGGTAAAGACTCCTGCACTGCCTTCCTCAATAGTTTAGTCACTACCCTCGAGGATGAACTTTGTATCGAGGTTCGGAAATATGGGCGGAAGGAACTGATTGAAGCGCTCCTGTTCAACTGCGAAGTTGCGAACTGGCATCGCCGCCATTGGAAAAAAACCGCTGCCGCAGTCCTGGCCCTTCACGACGACAAGCAGGCCACGTTGAGCACCATGGGCCAGCACGAATTCAAGCTGAATGGCGTATTGCAGGCATCGCGCATTCTGATCGAAATGGCTATCTGCGAAAGCCCGCAGGAAGGACAGTTCAGCCCCGGCAAACTCGATCTCTCTTGCTTGATGGCACGGGCAGCATTGCTATTTCATCTTGGAGGGTGGTCCGACGCGATCCGGTGGGACGTGATGAAACCGGCCCTAACAATACGGCCTCTTGGTGACGTGCATGCAAACCATGATTTCATTAACAATATCGCAGAAAAATTTGCAGGCGCGACCAGTGAAATCAGGTTTCGCCAGGCAGCGGAAAGCTACGCCAATAATCTCAAAGAACGCGCCATTGCTGCAGAAACTACGGATGACATGGAGGGGCGTTTCTTGGCCGCTTGGTCAGACGAGTTCGGTGCATCCCTTCACGACTTCCGACGCTTTGTCGATGAACTTGAGGAACTGGGCCTGCAAGAACGCAAACCAGTCCTCTATATCCCACGTAGCCAACTTGTAGAACTGCTCCCGGACAGGAGTGCCGGCGATGCAATCGTACGTACTCTGACCTTGGAACCCAGAGCATCATGGCGCAATATCCCCGATGGGCATGAAGATAAAGACCGCCAACCCTGGCGTTTCCGCCGTAGGCTTAGCGTAGTCCGAAGGCCATTGCTGCAAACCAATGGCGAGCCAGATCCAATGCTCCTGATTGCCCCTGGCATGGTACGCGAATCATTCGGTTACTTAGTTAGCAACTACCATGAAGGCAATTTCCCTGATTGGCAACTGGGACCAGCTATGCAGGCTTTTGTCGGCCACAGCCGACAAAAGCGTGGTACAGAGTTCAATGAGGCAGTCGCTGAACGTCTGAGGCAGCTAGGATGGCAGGTGGAATGCGAGATCAAATTAACCAAACTATTACGCAAAAATCTCGGCCGAGACTGGGGAGATGTCGATGTATTTGCCTGGAACACTTCCAGTCAGCGGATACTGATCATCGAGTGCAAGGACGTACATTTTAGAAAGACCTACGGGGAAATTGCCGAACAGCTTTCTGATTTCCGCGGAGAGATTAAATCAAATGGCAAGCCCGATATGCTAAAAAAGCACCTTGATCGTGTTGAGCGGATGCGGGAAAACATCTCCGCCGTCCGAGACTTTGTCAGCCTACCAGATGCCAGCACAATCGAAAGCCATTTGGTCTTCAGGAATCCCGTTCCTATGCAATATGCGGCTCAGAATATCGGTAAACAGGTTCATGTTTCCATTTTCGATAGTCTTGACAAAATTTAACAGCCAACTTTAACAATTGCTCATACCTTCCTGGTAACAGCTTATCAAGATCAGAAATTGGTTCGTCGAACACCTCAAACGCGAATGGCATGGCTATTGCTTGTACCGCCGACAAGGTTCAACTGACCGAGCCCCTTCGTGCGCAAGCAACGTCAACCGGTTGATACGCTTCGTTCCCTTTTTCAAACGGACCATATCCTCACAATTGCGTGTTATCCGCCCGTTCCAACTCGAACAGCAAGCAGATCGTTTCGCGCTCTGGAGTTTTTTCCCCTTGTGCTGTGCATTGGGCATCCTCGAACGATGACGGGGAACAAGGGCGCGGCATCGGGTGCCGGCCAGTTCCTCGCTCGGCAGGGCTATAGACCTCTCACCTCTAGGAATGTCAGGAATAACCTATTGCAACTTAACAGCTAGTGCTTATAGGCGCGCAGGGCTGCGCGTTCCAGCGTGGAGAAATTCGAATCAGTCTTTATCAGTTCTTCAATCAGCGCGTTCTGGACCTGAGCAGACTTGGCAGCATTATCTCTCGCGTACACCCGTGCAACGGCAGCCTGATCGCCTTTGGATGGCTTCGCATTGAGGGTCGGGATGTAGCAACTTCCGGGAGGTTGGAGAAAGTCCTCCTTGCGCAAGTCATAGCGCATCACGCTGTCCGGGTCCGGCACACCGCTGTACTCGTAAATCTCGCCCGCTGGTCCCATTCCAGTCTTGTAGAATTTTCCGTCGGCGGCCACGCTGGAAAGTTGGAGCCGCGCAAGGTTGGCCACCGCGTCGTCATGGGTCCAGCCGTAGTCTCTTTCGATGACAGGCACGTCAAACTGCGCATAGCACTCCATCGCAGGATGCTGATGCTCATGAGCCAGTCCGATGGCGTGACCGAATTCATGGATCACTATCGATTTAAATTTTTCACCGTACAACGGATAGGGTTCCTTGTCGAGGTCCTGCAGTCCCATGGTTACGACGTTCCTGACGTCGCTTGCGAGCGCCTGCGTGCCAATCAGAGACCAATATCCTTTTTGGCGAAATGAGATACTGACCTGCGCGCCGTCATTGGCCTGACAGAAGTTGAAATTTGGCGCTGTTCCGAAATCAAAGTAGATGGCACCGTACTTGGACCATTGGTTTGCGATTTGCGCAATCCGCGCCTTAGTGGGTATCGAACCGGCAGAGTAGAAGCACGCCTTCAGTGTCGTTCCAACGTCCCACTTACGGTACTTCTCGAAGATGGAGAACGGAATGGCGCCGCTGTTCACCAGTCGCGCCGCATACGATGGCTGCGAACCCCGCGCAGTGAAGAGAATCTGGTACGCCTGTTCCTGGTCTAGAGCCCGCCTGACCCGGTGGGCCAAAGCGGGCGCGATCGTCGTGCGCACAGTCGACTCACTGGCGCGGAGAACAGCCTGTTCCAATCGTCGCTCGGTGTCGATACCCGCTAGGTCGTGGGCTGCGGCCGGATGGAGCAACGCCGCAGCCGCCACGACGATCACAGCCAGCTGAATGTGAGCCGACAACATGGTGTCAGTCGTAGTCTGAAAATGGTACTGAAACGCCCGCGGCGCGCGCTGCCGCATTGGCATCGATCTTCGCCTGCACCAGCTGGATTTCGATGCGCTTGCGACTGGAGAGCGTCCCGCCACTGGCTTCCTGCAGTGACGCATCGATTTGGGACACTTTCAACAGCGCCAATTGGTATTTCTGGCGTGCGCTGCGCTCGGACGCGGTTTTCTCGGCTTCCAGTTCCTCCCGTCGCACCGGATTGAGTCGGTCGTTCAGCGCGGTCTTCAGTTTATCTTTGTCTTCGGCGAAAGCAGATGCCAGCTTTATTCATAGAACCGTCAAAAATGCCAAAATCATATATTGATTGGCGCGAGAATTATGGCAAAATTTTAAGCGGATGTACTGATTGCCGACACTCAAAAAATGACAGCTATCGGGGAGAGCTCTTTTGACTTCTTGGGAAATCAAGGCTGTCGCGCCAGACCCCACTGAACGGGGCAGCGTCGACCTATCTCGACTTCCCATGAAATGGGCACACGATGCTGTGTCGGGTAAGCCGCTATATATCCACGATAACCAGGTTGTTGAGGGAACTTGCCAGTCTCTTTGCTCCGCCTGTAAACAGATATTGATTCCCGTGTTGGCTGGGCAACCATTGCGCACTGACCCGACACCCCACTTTCGTCATCCGCCCGGCACGCACAAGGATGCTTGCACCATCGTTGCTGCACGACTTGCTGCAACAGAACATCTGCTGCGAAATGGCTATATCGATCTCCCGCGGAGAACCATGTTCAGAAGCGCAATTGGCTTCAGTGGAGAACACTACGAGGTATGGGTCGACATTCCCGAAGAACGGCGAAAACTTAAGGCTGCGGGACTGATCGACCGCACAACGGCAGAATTGACACTCGATGATGGCCGAATTCTACTGGTTGACCTCACCGGCCAAACTGCCGCCACCCCATTCAGAAATTCGGCGATGGTGACGATCGCCTTATCCGATCCAACGTTGGCCACACTCAGCGTTGAAGAGATTCGCTCGCGCTTACGCATTCTTCCGAATATCCAATGGTGCACCCATTGGCAAGATACAGAACTTGCCGCCCGTGGGGATGCCGAAGCGCATCAAAAGGCCCAGGAATTCCTCGACCAATGGAGCCCGCAAGAGGAAGCGGAGTTTCGTGCATTGTTGCCATCGGATACGGATGACCAGATGGCCCGCCGTTTGCGTCGCGAAACGATATTGCACCGTGAGGCAAAAAACATCCTGGAGCGGAAACGAAGAATCAAGGTTCCCAGTCTCGAATTGACTGTTTGGCGAGAACCTCCCGAAGATTTTGCCTGCGACTGGGACTCAAACAGGTTGCGGGCATTCTGGTGCACCGTTCCGATTTACTTCGATTTGAAAGAAGTTCGCCTTGAACAGCGCTTGGGCGGGATCATTCCTGATGTCATCGCATCTTTTGACAAGCCGGGTCCGACGATGCGCGGCATGATTGCAACGTGGATAGACGACGAGTTCGAAGAAGAGAACGAGGAACCCTATTCCTTCAGTCTTTCCAAAGATTTACTGATCGAGGTCACGGTAACCCATGGAATTGACTCAGTGAAACTGAGCAAAATCCAAGCGCTGAATCTACCGACTCTCGAAATCGATTTGAGCCAATTCGGCGGGCAAATTGCATTCGAGGATTTTGAGGACCTGATCATCAACCAAACCGTCGGCAAGCGCTGGGTACACCATCCGATGACGCAGCTTAAACGTGCTCGCCTCGTCGAACTTCTTGATCAACACCCAGTCACCATAGACTTCAGAAAACGGCTCATTGAGCTGAATCGTCCCTATTGGCTTTCCCAAGTTGTTGAATACTGGGCCAAGCATTACCTAGAGGCAATCGCTGCCTATCACGACGCCAATGTTGCCATTCGGCGCGTACAGCGCAGGCGTTCGGCAGGTGGTCTGGAACCACAAACACTGGGACCGGACAGCGAGCTTTGGATCAATTTACGCAACGCAGCGGACGCGCTCGGAGTCCATGGCTTTGACGGCGCAATGGAACCTGTATTGATTCACGAAACAGGGATCATTGCCCGCATATTGTCGATTCAGCACAACACAGGTGTGGGGTATGACGTCTCGTCGGGATACCAAGTGGTAAATGCCATCATGGGAAGTGGAAAAAACAACAAGACTTGGGATAGCCTTTATGCGATAGCCATCAAGGCGTATGAGCTCACTCGCCACTTCAACGACGAGCAACGACAACGCTACAAACCTTGGCGGGATGAACTCGCAGATAATATCCAGAAAGGTGTGGGTGGCTACCTGCGTCCGCCAACCCATGATCGGTTGTTATCCCTGCTCTTCCCGGCAATGGCCTCACGCATCAACGGCGGATTCGGCTGCATAAAAGGCCACGCTGCTTCATAGTGATGAATCGCCAGCCAGCGAGACACGCCTGGAATAACCAATCCTGGCTACGCCGGCCGGTTAGCCAAGCATCATTTCGGCATCAGCTTGGCCTTACTCGTCCCCGTCGAAAACCGTCACGGCATGATTGAGCCGTTCTTCGCGCCAGTATTTTGCCGTTTGTCGCCGAGCACTTTTCGGCCTATCGGCCACTGATTCCACCAGCGGCTTCAGGCGCGGCCGCACAGGCGCCTCCCTGTCGACCTGTGGCACTCCTCGCTCGGAACCAACCGCGAATTCCTGCAGGAATGCAGTCTCCATCTTCGGCATGCCCAGATCGACCGTGTGCTGAAAAAGCCGCTCCGCCGATCTTGGGCGTCGCACCGATGCCGAGGCGGCGGCCGTCGCCTCATCCACTCGATGCGCCTCAAGGTAGAGCTCCTTGACCACTTGCGGACTGACTGGGGCACGCGGCAAGGCCACCTGTGTACGCCCAAACCTACCCGACTGAATACCACCGCTGGGGCGCGCATAGATGACGGCATCGCTCATTTCCACCACACTGCTCGGACGGTCTATCGCCTTCCCCTCCTGGCCGTAGATCGGCGTCCAGGAGGGCTCGGCGGGACTCTTGCCATAAAACGCGAAGTACGCTCCCCTGGAGCAGCGCGCCCGGGCATAGGCTTGCGCGGCGAGGTAGGCAGCATGAAAGCGCTTCGTCTCGCGCTTGCCGCGGTGTACGGCCGCCATGGTTTCCACAAGGACCGAGGCCCCCATGGTGAAGATCGGTAGTCCCCGGCCAAGCGCCAGATCGATCAATAAACGGATCTCCGATTCCGTGGCATCTTGCCGCTGCAGTGCTAGCGCCGCCGCCACGATCGCGCCGTCCGCCATGTAGGGAAACCACTCGACAAGGTTAGCCACCCAGTCACGGCGATCTTGCAAGCGCCGATTCTTGAGCAAAACGTAGGCGCCCGCAGCCGCCGAGACCGGATCCCGTTTCTTTTCGTAGAGCAGCAGGTCCGCCGCATCCCAGGCCTCGGCTAGGCGACCTGCTTCCGCGACCGCGCCACGCGCCAGATAGGACATGATCAGCTCGTTATCCGGTTCTGTACGCCCCACGGTGATATCGAGGGTATCGCCCTCCTCTGCCGCACTGCGCGTCAATGCCACCCTCACCCGACCACCGGGCGGCAACGAGACCAGCCGCCAGGCCACCTCCTCGCCGCCGATCTGCAAGAGATGGGGGGACTGGGGCACATCGACGACGAGCTGCTGGATGCCATCGTCACGCTGCCGCTCAAGGGGGTGCAGCCCTTGTGCCTCCCATCGCCCATCGCGCAGAGACCATAGCGTCATCCAGACCTTGCCGATGCGGCGGTTGGAAACAGCGCTGCGTTCGGCAGCCGGCTGCAGGTGGCCTAGGGAACGGAATGGAGTCACCCATTGCAACCACTCGTGGGGGCTCTCGTCGCCAAGATGCAGCGTCGCCTCCGCGCGATCACCGCGCAGTTCGACCGTCTGCTGGATCGACAATCCGCTGGGCAACTTGCCCAGCACGTGCACACGGTCCCATGGCCGTCCCCGCCGCTCGAACAGTTCGAATTGGCCGGGCTGGCCGGGTGAGGCCGTACCGCTTGCAAGAAGGCTCCCGTCCGGCGCATAGACGTCCACCGGCAGTGTCAGCAGCCGCGACTCCGACCAGGCGCCCGACACCGAGACAGTTAATTGCGTCATGGCCTTGCTCCTCAGGGAATGCGAAAGCGGCAGGTATGGACCGCCCTCGTCAGGAACTGCCGGGCGTAGAACTGCTCGGGATACTCATTGTTCTGAGCATTGGTGCCGTACGACCACTCGCCTTGCGCCTTCACGAAGCGCGCCGGACCGCCTGCAAGCGGCTTCAGATCCCGCTGCTGAGTTCCATCCTCCATGAAGGCGCGCGCCACGGGGCGGTAACCTTCGGGTTGCACATCCATCTCGACAAGCACCAATGGACGCTGCTTCTGAACATGGATCGCCACGCGCCAATCGCCCTCGCCCTCCGTCTGCCCCAGTTTCTGACGCTCGCCCGTGGCTGTCTGTTGTGACAGGGCCAGGAAGGCGGCTGTAGCGTCGCGCAAATCGGACACACCGACGTCGAATCCTGCGCCATCCGCGCGCTGGCTACCGCAATGACCGCCCAAGGCCTGCAGGAGCGCATTCGTGAAGCGAGCCACACCATCCTGCGGCGCGTAGGCGAGCCGGTTCGCCGTGGTAGCACGCAATACCGCCCATTCGGTTGTCAAGGGCGGCCCGTTACGCTTGCCTGGGATGAGGGCCTGCGGATCGTCGATCTGATTGATCAGTTCCTCGCTGAGTTCCATGCAGGCGTCGATCAAGAAGAACAGACTGGCTGCCGTCTTGCGAATCGTCGCCTGGCAGGTGTTGGAGACATGGAAGACACCTGACCAAGGATCATCCGCATCCCCACCAAAATCATCGGCCACCAGATACTGACTGATGCCGTTACTCACGCCGTGGCCGCAGAAGTGGAAGACGCCGCGGCTGCCTGGGTTGGTACCGAGCCGGGCCAGCCACTGCGAATAGGCGGTCTTGATGTTCGCCAGGGTAGGACGCGTCATCGGGGAAACGGCCCCAAACGGCGCATGGTACGGCTGCGCGGGTGAGGTCAGCATCACAAGCGAACCTAGCGGCGCCTCGGGATTGCAGAAGGCCCGATCCGAAGGCAGCGCCTGCCCTGCCGGCATGGCATCGGGACCACTCAGAAACCAATCGGCCATGGCCGCGGCCGACAGGCGCGGCGAGGTCAGCGGTTTCAAGCCGCCAAAGCCCGCCGCAGCGAGATGTGGGTATTCCCCGCAGCCAACCAGCAGCACATGGGTCGCAGTGGTGTTGGGATTCTGCCGAATGGCATCCGACTCGAAGATGAGCCCCATCAGGCCACTTTCCCCAAGCGGACAGCGAGGCGCTTGTAGAAGCTTGGGCGGGCGAAATAGCCGCCATGGGCGTCCAGCAGACCATAGCCGGTGTCGAACTGATAGTCGTCCACACCGTTGAACACGGCGGCGGCGCGAAAGGAGAACACGTCGTTCGTGTCGTAGACGTTCAGCCACCGCAACGCACGCTCAGGCCGCTCCAGGCGGTCCTTGTCCGGGTTGGCTGGCGGATCCTGCACACTGGTACGGTACAATGCCATCTCCTCGAACAAGGCAACCTGTGAGCCTACGGTCACGAACGCGTCGACCGTGACGTCAGGAGCGAAACAGGTCAGCGCGTCGTACATGATCACACCGCCAAGGCTGTGGCCAATCACGATAAGTTTGTCGTCGCCGGGCCGCTTGGCCGCCTGCGCCGAGCGCAACTTGGCGAGCACGTCGTCGAGGATCTTGCCGGGCTGCTGCAGTGTTCCCCGCTTGTCCAGATAAACAAAAACATCGCCCAGAAAGCGCGATGCTTTGGCGTGGGTGGATTTACGCGCCAAGCCCACCGCCAGCGAAGTTAAAGCATCCCCAGGCGCATCGGCCAGGCGGCTCAGCGCTTCCTTCAGTGACTGGAACCAACTGCCGATACCCAACGCCTCTGCCGGCTTCCCGGCAAGAGCCCCGGGACGGTAAGGTTCGATCGCTGCCATTAGCTGTTCTACGAATTCCTTGTTGGGCAAGGAAGGCTCCTGAAAGGCCCAAGGCGGCACGGGGTGGGCTTCAGCGTAGGCCATCGAGGCCATATAGCCCTCCAATAGTTCACCATAACCCTGATCGGGTCGTAACACGGCCGAAGCGGTATCCCAAACCAGATCGACCGCGGTCGCGAACCCCTTGGTTTTACTAAGTTGCCCCAGGTTCACCCCTTGCGCGCCATACTGGAAGCGGGCCTCTCCCTGCCAAACCTCGTGATTATCGGAGCCACCACCCGGCGAACCCAGCGCAAGCGCCTCGACGTCCTCCGAGCCGGAAGGCACCGAGGCCTGGTTCCAGCGGAATTTGACGCCTTCTCCACCCCAGTAAGGAAAACTAATCGAGACCTTCTGCGCGTCAAGACCGATGCGCGGTGCGAGCAGCGACTTGAAAAATTCCGCCTTGCGCGCCACGCCTTCCTCGTAATCTGCATCCTCGATGCGGTTATTGACGCCATGAACAAAAACGATGGGCATGATCTTCTCCTCATGTTTGGGCGACCCTCTGCCCAGAATTCATCAATGACGATGCGCTACTGATTTTGCCACCCCATACTAGTGGCATATCTGGAAAATTACCAATACGACCAGGGGTTGCAACAACTGAGGACAGCTCGGAGGTGCTCACGCAGCTTCAAACTGTAACGTCTTTCAGAACTGTGCATGGATTTCCAGCCCTTGTCCCAAAGATGCTGGCCAATGCTCCGCCATACTGAACACCTCCTTGGCATTCAGCTTCTGACGGAAACGACCGATCCTCCCCCCTGAGAAGGTACCGATCACAAACACACCGCAAGGAATCCCGTTTCCTTGTGAAATAGGCGCAAAGACTTGAATCGCTCCGGCATTCGGGTACTACTTCCGCCCTAAATCCAGGGCATACCCTTCCAGAACGACGCGTCGAAAATCAAAGCTGTTCGCTGCTTCATCCTGTTTCAAGGCCCGCTCGAAGCCTTCCGGGTCGAACTGCCGGCAGGTTTCCAGATAGTCAACAAACTGCTGATCGGCGCAATGTCGGTCCCACTCAGCTTGATTGCAGATTGCCATGATCCTGTTCCTCTGCAGAAAAATAAAAATACCGGTGAATAGAAAACCGGCCCCTCCCCGGGATGAGCAGGACCTTTCCTCCATTCGGCATGAACCAGCCGCTCAATCAGCCCAGCCAACCGGCACTGCCGGCCCGTACCGCAGCGAATCCGGAAAACCACCGAAAAGCGAAGCGGCAGGCCAGCAGGGCAGCACATCCCGAGGGTCCCGATTATAAACAATTGGAATATATTGTCGATTATATTCCGTGGATTAAAAGTCTCGACACCGCCATCCTGCCGGGCGTGGAAAACGAGACTTTCAAAAAGCTGTGCCAAGACTTGGCGAAACAGATCAAGGTCGCGCGGCAAAAAGCCGACTTGTCGCAGGAAGCGCTGGCGCTGATGGCGGCGGTCGACCGGACCTACGTTTCTCAGTTGGAACGGGGGGTCGCCAATCCGTCCCTGCAGATACTCGATCGACTTGCCCAAACGCTGGGCCTTGAACTGCGTATCACGTTTGCCCCACCCGCGAAAAAAGCGCCATCCGACGACGGCTAGAAAAGCTTCCCAAAGGTAGATCGAGCGGCGACATCTGCGGAAGGGCTGCCCCGTCCCCGGCATCCCAAAACACGTGCCAAGGTCTTTCACGACGTTGAGCGATCTGTCATCCGCCGCCGGATCAAGCCCCTAGCCAGAAGTACAAGCCTTTCAGGAACCCCTGCCCCGCGTAACGGGCCAGCACCGCCGCGGCGTCCAAGCAGTCTGCCTCTAATCCAACCGCTTCGGCCACCAGCCCCCTGATGTTCGCCAGCAGGTAAGCCTCCTCCTGCGTGGGCATGCAAGTCGGCCAGCCGGCGGTGTAAAGCAGGTGTTTTGGAATCCGCGCCTCGGCAGCCTGTCGCAAGGCCGCACGCTCCTTTGCTTCAGCCAGGGCCGCGCGCAGCGGTGCATCGAACAAATCGGGTACAAGATCCCCCAGCCAGCGCTTGCCCTGAAACGAAAAGGTCGAGCGGATTTCCAGCGCCACGATTTCCTGCAGGATCGCCATGTTGTCCACACAACGGGCCGCCGCCAGCAAGTCGGTCTGCGAAGCCAGAACGCAAAAGGCGCAAGACACCCGGCTGCTGCCATAGAGCCGGTAGGCCTCGTGCAGAACGTCACCACGGGCGCGGATGTAGTTGAGTACCTCGGCGCGTGTCCAATGGATCAGGGCATTCCAGGTCAAACCGATGCCCCGCGCCCGGGTCAGCCGTTCATCCCGCTTGGCCACCGGCATGCGGGCGCGAGCGGGACTTTCCTCGCGCCGGATGCCGACCGCCGACACGACGCTCCCCGAAGGGTGGCGGGCGCGAATGGCGCGGGCGATGATTTGCGACTTCAACTCGGACGTACAGAACCTCTGCGAGGCCGAACTCCAAGGCATGATGAGCCGCACACAGGACAGAGAGGCATAGCGTTCCACATTGGCTGCCCAGCGCGACAGCCAGCGATCCATCATGTCGCCGGCGGTGCGGCGCGCGACGATAAGCTCCCATCCCAGGCGCTCGGCCAGACGCTCGCACACCGGCAACGAGTCGCGCCATTCGACGCGACCCAAGTCACTGTGGATCAATGCCCGTGGACCAATGTGCCCGATGTCATCGAGGTGGGTCTGAACGCGGTAGGCGAGCGCCTGGCTGTCCTTGCCGCCGCTGACGCCAACGTACACCGGCGCGTTGCCAGCCAGCACCGCATCGATGGATGGATCGCGGGCTACCGATCCACGCGCTTCCGCTTCGCGGATTTCCTCCAGTTGATCGTCGAAAGCGAAATCGAGTTGAAGCACCGGGCGTCCTCCTGAAACCAGGATATGGACGCTATGGCGCGGTCAAGCCCCGCAGTTGCGGGATTTTCCAGAGCGTGGTGCAGCTATCTCAAAAGGAGTTCGTGCAAGGCTCGACAAATGCCGCCCGGTGCGCATCGGGCAGCGGCATTCGTATGCCAGTCAGTGATCGCGGGGCACGGTCCGGCCGCGTTTCAATTCGAATGCCTGGTACTTCTGTTCCACGCGCGCATCGCTGTATTCGCCATCCACTGTGTCCTCGATGCTGCGCCCATCTGGCCCCCGAATGTGACCAATCGCCCCTCTCATCACAAAACTTCTGTTCATCGTGATACCTGCTGGACGGAAGCAGCGATCAACGCATTCCACTCTTCCTGCGATCCTCGCCGGGTCGACATTTTCTGCCGATCACGTGGCCAATAGGCTTCCCAATACTCCAATAGCTTCCTCTCAGCAGCCCGCACAGCCGGGTCCCGCAGAAAAGAATGACAGGCGCCTCTCAACCCGGGAATAGCGCAATATGCAGGCCAGGCAAACATGACAAAAGTATCGATATCCGGAACGATGCCTCGATATCCGTCGTCGTTAGCAGGTAATTTCTTGTGGGTGTGAAAAAGACTCGCCCGTAGTATCGGCAAGGTAAATAGTGCCAGAGCCAGTTCCTGACGAAAACTTTCCATGTCACCGAGCGCATACATTACAAAGGCACGAACAGCGGCAACGGTTCGCCCGGATTCATTTGCCATGTGCTTGAGCGTGCGCTTTGCGCCGGGATAATCGCCACGCTCAAGCAAGATGAGCGGAAGCACATAACGCACACCAAGGTTGTCATTGGGATTAAGGCGAAGCATCTTTCTGCCAACTTTGGCGGCTTCAACTAAATTCCTCTGCTGAAAATGCAATATGAATTTTAACCAAAGCAGACGGTGATAGAAACGATTGCCCGTGTGCCCCCAGATCATCTGCCCTCGATAGCCCTTTGGAACAAGTAAGTCTGCCTGTTTGACGAGCCGATTAACCATCGCCAAGGCCCCCGGGTCCCGGTCATCATGAAGTATCCAGGCTAATGCCAAGCCTCCTTCGAGAAAGCCAGGTTGAGCCAGCATAATCTTGCTGATCCAATGACGTGCCTTGCTCCGCTGAGCCTTGGTGGGCTCCTCAATATCCAGCCAACGCTCATGCAGTTCATCGGCCAGTTGCTCGCACGCCGGACTGGGGACAAAGAACCCGCCAAAATTGTCGGGCATCTCAACATCCGGCGGCACAAATTTGTACAGGGGTGTTTGCGCTTGCAAAGGGCTTCTGGTTCTGACCTCAGACCAAGTTTTTCCACCACAGAGTGGAGCGGCAACACGATCCAGAATAATTTGCTTAGGGACGTCGGTGAGCATCGATACCGTTTCGGAGAACTTGTCGAATGCATCGATCTGGCTTCGCAGCAAAGCCTCTTCATCCTTGGACTCAATGAGCAAGACCCCTACCGCGCTGAATTTGTCTAGCCAATTAGGAGGCAACTGCTCGTTCGGCGCTGCTTCCAGAGTACGCAGATGCATTGATAGGGCATGCCATGAGTCAAACCGCAAAGCCTGGGCGATCACTTCATGTGCTTTGCATCGCCGAAATCCACCGGCCAAACTTAAACGCTTCGCCACCAGCTTGATCCGGGGAATCAATCGTTCCGCCAAGATTTCTGGGTGCTGGCTAAACCAGAAGGTGGTCATGCCCAGTCCGATAGCCTCGAAGGCCTCTTCGAATGACTGCGTTTTGTGGCAATGATGAATAAAAGACACGATCTCTCCTTTCAGGCATTCATCTGACGGTCCGCTCGCCAGTCGCCTGTGAAGAGGTGTCTGGTCAACAATGATGTTCGACGATCAAGTCGCTGTGGCTGCTTTTCCGATGCGGACGGAGGGCGTGCGACGAACACCTGCCGTCTAGTTTAGGCGAATGACAGCCAGCTTTGCAATAGCGTCTGAATCCGCAAAAACGGACACCACCGGTACACCTGCCGACTCCTATCTTGATGGCCTCGCAATCCTCGCTTGCAAAAGGCCAATAACCGGAATGACCATCAGGGATTTTTCTACCGGACATGATGAATTTCTCTGAAAAAGCCACTTCATTTTTGGATCACTGCCGCTCCGCGATCAGCCTCTCAAAACATACTCTGAGGGCGTATACTGCCGATCTCAGAGATGCCGAAATCTTCTTTACAATCAAGGAAGAGGACCGCGAGATAACCAAAGACGATCTGCGTCAGTACATCAGGTACATGAGGGAAGAACGGGCACTAAAAGAAAGTTCGATCAAGCGACGCCTTGCAACGCTCAAGTTACTTTTTCGGTGGTTGCGTGAAGAACAAATGATCCCCACCAACCCTTTCTCAGATCTCAACGAAAGAATCCGCCTACCCCGCCGATTGCCCAGGACGCTGGATCGTTCGCATACGAGCTTGTTGCAAAAAGCCGTCTCCTCATCAGTCGATCAACAATCCGACTTTGACGCGCTATGCCGAAAAACAGCCATCCAGCTACTTTTTGAGACAGGCATTCGCGTCGGCGAATTGTCAAACGTTTCTCTTGATGACCTCTCGTTGGCCGACCAGTCCTTGAAAATTCATGGGAAAGGCAATAGGCAGAGAATTGTTTATATCCTCTCCCCTAGCCTCCAACGCTCCTTGAAGCACTACCTCGGCAAGCGGAAAAAGATCAGTACCGAAAACAGCAAATTGTTCATCACAGGAACTGGATTGGAGCTAACACCGCCAAGGGTACGAAAATCACTTAAAGAACTCGCCTTGAACGCTGGCATTGAACGTCATGTCACTCCCCACATGCTCCGTCACACTCGAGCTACGCGATGGCTCGAGTCCGGATTGGACATTCGCTACGTTCAGAAATTGCTCGGACACCACAGCATCTCCACGACGGAAATTTATACCCACGTTTCCGACCAAGGGTTGTTGGAAGCACTACTTCGAACGCTAGGAGGTGGCAAACGATAACTCGGAATTATCGTGACTGAAAAAATCTCGCGAACAGAAGTGCTAGCCCGCTACGAAGGGTTAGATGCCATATGGCCGGAAAGCGATAAATGGCATGCGTACACAGGGAAAGTGATTCATGACAATGTAAAGCAATGGGTCGAGGCCTGCAAGGGGCGCAATGGCAAAATCCTCAATGTTGGCTCTGGAGGAGAAAATTATGGGATTATCGACTTCAGATTAATGCATACTGATTTATGCATTAAAAACCTTCCCCGGGGCGATAGCGTTGTATGCAACGCGGAATCTCTTCCCTTTCACAACAATGAGTTTGATATCACCATTTGTGTTGGATCCGTTCTCAACTACTGTGACGCGTTGATTGCAATAAACGAATTGCGTCGAGTTACAAAGTCATCCGGGGTGCTGATAATTGAGTTCGAAAAAAGCGAAAATCTAGAGTTCTTCCGGGATGAAGCCTTTTGTTCGAACGCCGGCATGGTTACAACATTTTATGCAGGAAGCAAAGAACGAATATGGGTATATAGCGAGCGCTATATTGAGTCACTTCTAAATGCAGCCGGTTTCTATGTAAAAAACAAGATGCCGATTCATGTCATTTCGTCTTCGTTGCTTCCGTTTTTTTCAAGTAACCTGGCCGCGAAATTTTCCTTCCTTGATAAGCTATCCTCCAGGTTGCCATTTTTAGGAAGGTTTTCGTCAAACATCATGTTCCTTTGCGAAACAACCCCCTAAATATTTTTACAGTCTCTTTGAATATAACAGTCGGAGATTCTTTGATAGAGGCCATCACGCCAACGAAAGACATGAAAACGATCAAAAACAGTATAAGAATAAACCATGTTGGCAAGTTTGCCAGATACTGCAAAGCCCCGATCAGTACTACGACGAGCGTAACAACTAGAATTGCTGTGGCAGCCGTCTTCGCGGCCCCGTCTCGCGTTGATGTCACTGTTTTTACCTCCCCTGTTTCAAGAAGGTAGTGATGTCCGTTGAGTTCAATTCGTTTCCCTTTGATAGCAGTTTCAATTTTCTCTAGCAAATTACCAAGACCGGCTTCATAGCCAGAGATATCATTTAAGTACGGCCTGTACCATTGTAGGTAATGGTCAAAATATATTGCCTTCGTGATATCCATATAGGTCTTTTTCGCAAGACTCGATTGTTCTCCTTGTCCACCATTTTCACCGAATGGATAGACCATCAAAATTGCTTCCATTTCACTGTCCGCATTTTTTTCGCCAAGCTGAGGTTGGTAATACAGCGCTTTGGCCACTTTAAATCCAGAAAATTTCAGGAGTCGCACCAGGGCACGACTGCTCTCTGGCGGTGAATTTGAGTCAAATTTACCAACTTCGGCAACGACATAATGAACATCCCAGCCGGAATTTAAAATGAATTTTTGCACATGGGCAATAAACTCAAAATAAACGTTGTTTTGTCTGAACCCTGGGTCAATTGTTAGGTAATCAACTATTACAACCTTGCTGTTTGGCAAATACGCGATCTCGGCAAATCCGATTATTTTCTTGTCACAATGGAATCCCATTACGAGCAATTTCCCGCTTCCGTACTGATCCGAGTTATCAACCCAGTAGGTGATTTCATTGGTATTCGTTCTCAGCGCGGGAGGGGTATATCTCGCGTAAAGCGATAATGCCTCAACAAACCCCCTGTCCGAACTGGAGGTGAATTGCTTGAGGCTATAGTTTGCTTTCGTGTGCATCACGATAATTCCGAGTTATCAACATGCAATTGATCATCAGACCATTTCCAATGGTTCAAGACGCTTTGTTTTACCAATAACAAGCACCTAACATGAACGGACTACATCTCACCGCCGATTTCCATGGCTGCAACTGTGACGTCAAAATTCTGACTGATCCGCAACACTTCCTACAAAAAGTTTACGCCGCAATCGACAAGATCGGCTTAACACCGCTACAAGACAACACATACCGGTTCGATCACTCAGCCTCAGGTCAGAATGGTTTCACATCGGTTGTCCTGCTGGCGGAGTCCCATGTGGCGGTGCACACTTGGCCAGAGAGTCGCTACGTCTCTGCAGACGTGTTCGTATGCAACCATACAAATGATAACAGCAACAAAGCTAGGCACGTGCTCGCCGAACTTACACTTCTATTTAAAGCAAATAAAATTGAACAGCATGAAATGCTGCGAGGGAGTGAAGGAGGAAAGCCATCAGAGAAAAATCCATTGCTCAAACTCGAGTGGCTCAATGATGGGGCCGCGTTTGGCTTCAGCCCAAGTAGAGTTCTAGAGCGTCGACAGTCCAAATACCAGAGTATCGAGATATTGGATTGCCCTGACTGGGGAAGAACCCTTCTTCTGGATGGCAAGTACATGACCTCCGAGGTAGAGGGATTCATTTATCATGAATTACTTGTTCATCCTGCCATGGCTGCACACGGCAAGGCCTCGTCAGTTCTCGTTCTTGGAGGAGGAGATGGTTGCTCCATAAACGAAATCTTGAAATATCAGAGCGTTGAATCGATTGACCTCGTTGAGCTTGACCCTGAGGTTATCGAAGTATCACGCACACATCTAAAATCACTGCATAACGACGCCTTCGAGCATTGCAAAGTAGAAATACATGTATCCGATGCACAAGCCTATCTACTCGACGAAAGCAAAAAATACGACATCATCCTGATGGATCTAACGGATGACTGCTACCCAGCAAACCATTTGTACACCAAAGATTTTTTCAAGCTCCTCCAAGCGCATTTGGCAGAAAACGGTATTGCCGTCATGCACTGCGGAACTCCTTTCTACAATCCAGGGACAAGTTCACGGATACTGAAACAGTTGAGAAATCAGTTTGCCGTAGTTCGTCCATTTGGTGCCTACATTCCGCTATATGGCTCATATTTACTGTTCGCGGCGATGTCTCAAACAACCGATGTAGCTCTTCTGGAAAGATCCCAGATCTCGGAATGGCTTGAGAAAAACTCGTTGCGCACTTTGCAGTACTACTCGCCAGATATGCATAATGGGGTCATGACTCTCCCTCCGTTTTTGAACAATGCACTGAAGATTTAACGCGCCTCCTTGCACCCCATGCAACTATATAGACCGAGGTTGTGTTTCGCCGCACCAAAATTCGGCGCGAACTCGATACCAACTGCTCCGAGATCCTGCGCAATATCACCCTGAAGATGCCGGGTGTTCGGTGCAAAGTATTCTTTGGTGTTCGACGACGCAAAGACAATGGGCGCCGTCATACCTGCAACTCGCAGTTGGCTCGCTACTTCGATGTAGGCCTCGACGATCACGCAATCCTTCATAGATTCTTTGCCGCGTCGAGCAGGAGTACGGGGCTCATTGACGCGCCTGAATGCCCGACTGGCAACGCCATCGTTGTGCGGCACCACCAAAGAGACTTGCCTCCACCGATCGAGTACCGGCTTAGCCCGGCTGCCATGCCCGTCGAGATGGTGGACCTGGAGATTTCCTTGGGCACCAAAGGCCATGGCCACATCGTGAATGCGCTGGGCCTGGGCGAGGAATTTCTGCAAAGCGGCTTGCGCCTCTTCTTCCACATTCGCGATGTTGCTCGCAATTTCCAGAGTGACCTGCTCCGCCATGAGAACGATCAGGCCAGAACCCGCCTCGGCCATCGAGAGTAAGGCGAGTCCAGCATTGACATCGCCAGTCGTGACAGTCTCGCGCGTGATGTCGCGAACCACATCAAGCACTGTGCATGTGTCGACACATAGCACCGGCGAGCCCAGTACCGCTAGGCGGGAAACCTCTTGCGAACTCAAGCTCATGAGCGCGACTGGTCATATTGTTCGAGAAGACCGAGAGCGAATTCATAATCGATCGCCAATTCGTGGGCTGTGTCTTCAGACCAATGCTCCACTTCGACGAGCCATCGAACGAGTTGATCGGTATCCAGGCGCTTCGATGTGTGGTGCGTGGCGATTAGGAAAGCGTACCACCGCGCCCTGTCCATGGGATGAGCGGCGCCGGTGGATTTGTTGGCCGAGCGCGAAAACCGCCGCAAGGCTGTTGCGGCTTCTGCGTCGAGCCAATCATCCAGCGATTGATGAGGAGAAGTCAGTTCAATGTCGAACCCGCTGCTGCTGGCCGCAGGCTCTGCAATCCTGGCGACGAAGTCCTGCAGGATGGCGTTGTACTTGGTGATGCCGAGTTCACCGACATTGCGGGGAACGATGTTGGATACCCTGTAACCTTCTCCCTCTTGCCAGAGCACCATGCCGGATTCGTCAACGTCATCGAATTCATCCCGCACGAGAACGATCACGTCCTCGCCATCGCTTGCATGCCCCCGGATGTCTTCTTCCCGCTCCTGATCATGGTGCCAGGGTGCCTGAACCTGAGCCAGGATGCCGGCTCGGATGGAGCTTGCCGATAAGCAGCCTTTCAAATTAAGGTTTTGGAAGACCTCAATACTTTTTTCTGTCATGTCGGTTGAACCTATCTCGGGGTAATGGGAGTTTCCGCAAAGCTACCGTTTGCGTCGCTGCGGGGCCAGCAGTTCAGAGCGGCCGATCGCCACGCGGTGCTGCTCGGGTGGCTCGGGGTCGGAGAAACCGGCCGCAGCAATCGCGGCATCCAGGCCTCGAAGCGCTACGGACTTCTTCGGATCGCGCAGCGATGCCATGCCTTCATTCCACACATGCACCATCTGCTTGGCAAGCGGACGCCAGCGCGGCTCGTTCCTGGCCGCTTCAATCACTTCCTCGCCAACCTGAACCGCCGATTCGCACAAGCGCTCGACCATCTCAGCGTAGTGCCGTGGCGCAATGCCGAGCCGTGCATTGAAGAAGCGCTGCAGTGCCTTGCCCGCTGCCCAGGTCTGGCGGCCGTCGATGGATAGCCCCGGCGGGTTGTTCGCGTAGCGTGGGTAAGCCTGAGTCGTCACGATGTCGTAGACCGGCGTGTAACCCACATCGCTAAGCCGGGTGTAGGACAGCGCGATGTTCTTGGCGTGGCAGTCCGCGTTGCGCACCACATAATTGGTCAGAACATGCCAGCCGAATTGCTCAAGCTGAATACGTACCTGTGCGGGCGGCAGGTAGGTGCGCGTGGCGTTCAGTACCTTCTCGGTCGTGGTCGCGTACTTCTCGTGAGGCGGCAGGCCGAGCAGCCCGCAGGCATCTTCGAGTCCGTGCGTCGGCGTGCCATGCTCATCCACGTCGAAGCGCTCGACTACCAGCACCCGGCCATCGTCGGACATCCGGGTCCGGGCCACCGGTACGACGTTCAATCGTTCCAGCACCCGCATGCTGTAGAACTCGTTGAAGCCGAGGTAGGGCGTGCTGTCGTCCGAGCCCTTGATGATGTGGCGACCGGTGCGCAGCGTGGGCTTGCCTAGCGGTCCCAGTGCCTCGTCGGGCGTTTCTTCTGGCGCGATGAACTTGGGCACCATACCCGAAATCGATGCGCGGGCATAGCGGCGCACCAGCGATGCGAAATGCTCGGCAGTGTTCTCCGCCGCCAGAAGCCCCTCGATCTGCAGGGGGGCCATCTCCACACCGGGCTTGCCACCTTCGGGTGTAACCGTGACGCGGCCGATGCCGGTGCCTCCCACGACCGCCAGCAGGGACAGGTCCGTGCCGTCAAGCAATGGCCCGAACTCCTCGCGGATGATGTTCAGCAGGTAGCCTTCAGGCAAGTTCTGGCGAAAGAACGGATGTAGGTCCCGTGGCCAGCGCCAAGGCTCATCCCGCACCGGCATGGTCAGACTGATGAAATCGGCCGGATCGGTGCCAGGTAGGTACCTCAGCACGTACTCATCACGTTCTCGGTAGAGTTGAGCGACGGTCTTGCCGCTGACCTGGACGTCGAGCATCATGACGAGTCACCTCGGCGCTGCTCGGCCAGAATGTCCTCAACCGTGCGCGCATGTCCAGGTTTCACGAGCTTCAGGTCGTAGCCAGCAGCTTCAAGCAAGCGCACCAACGCGGACACACTCATATCGCCCTTGGCCAGAGTTTCCATGCGTGCGACGGTCGTGCGCGAAACGCCCGCCCGCTGGGCGAGCTCATCCTGGCTCAACCGTGCTTCGCGGCGGGCGCTCTTGAGCATCTCGGCAACATCAGAAAGCGTCGTCACTGTAGCCCCCAGGCGTCAACAAATGATCTAACCACCAATAATGTAGCCCTTGGGATACAAAAACTCAAGAGAGCAATCCAATAAATCAGGAACCTCTGCTTTTCCCACCTCACAACATGGCGCCGCTATGCGTTCGCCCCACATTCGCACTCGAAGCAACGGATACGTTCCGCCCCATCGACAAGAATCCCTGTCGGCAATGGGGCGGTCCCCCCCGCCAAAGCAGGAATGTCCGCCCATTGAGCGTTTTCACACAGACTGAACTGAAGTCGCTTGGTGTTCCAACCCCAAACGCATCTCTGAAGGAAAGCTCAGATTGATGGGCCGAACAGGACTGGGCCCCTCCATGATCCATGAGTCAACCATATCGGCCCAAGCTTGAAGCATCACCCTTCGCTGCTCACCGTACTCGGCCTTGTTATAGACAGCGCGCACTCCCCGTTGCTCATGAGCCAAGCATTTCTCGATCCAGTCCGTGTTGTATCCAGCTTCATGCAACAACGTGCTGGCGGTTCGGCGAAGGTCATGCACGGTAAACGGTTCGAACTCCTCGCCTCGACCAACAATCACCTCCGTTCCGGCAACGATCAAACGGTTCAAAGTCCCATTGCTCATTGGAAAATCCGACTCATAGCGCCCTGGATGGAGGTATGGACTAGCGCCGTAGCAGGTCTTGAAAGCCACCAGAATGTCCACGGCCTGCTGACTGAGGTAAACATTGTGTGGCCGACCAGCTTTCATCCGCTCCTTGGGAATGGTCCACACTCCCGTTTCAAAATTGACCTCCTCCCACTTGGCTTGGATGAATTCGCTCTTTCGCACCATCGTCAGCAGCATGAATTTGACCGCCAGGCGCAGCGTGGCCGCCGACGAGACTTCTTCAAGCGCGTGGAAGAACTTGTGAATTTCTTCCGGAGATAGGGCCCGGTCCCTGACGTTGAAAACCGCAATGGCACTCGGGCGGATCGCTTCTGCGGGGTTCTCGATCTTCAACCCTCTCGCGTTGATGAAACGGAAGATCTGAAGCACGATGTCCCGCGACTGAACCGCCGGCGCAGGCGCACCACGTTCCTTGATCTTTTCACACCTCGCCATCAAGCGCGACGGCGTAACTTCTTCCAACTTTAGGCGACCGAACTCCGTGGCCAAGTTGCGATCGTAGATGGCCTTCCGCATTGCACGGGTCGACTCCGCAAGCTTGGCTTCGGCGAAGTACTTTTCAGCCCATCTTCCGAAGGTCATCCCCTCGTTGGCTTCGATCCGTTTCTCCACCTTTGCGCGGGACGGACTATCACCTTGTTCGATGGCTCGTCGCGCATTTGCGAGGAGCAGGCGCGCTTCGGCAAGCGACAACGACATGCCATAGCTCAGGGTCGACACTTCTCGCGGATTCTTGGCCGCGAGAACCGGATCGTACTGGCCGATCACAAGAGTCTCTCGCCGGCCATTCAACCGGTAGTCGTAGCGAAAACTGATGTTCCCCGTACGCAGAACCGTTACGTACAGTCCTTGCTGGTCGGCGACCTTGTAGACCTTGTCAGCTGCCTTCAGCGTCCTTAACTGCTTGTCAGTAAGCATCTTTTTCCTCCAAACTCGTACCGTCAGTCGGTACCGTCAGACCATTTGACGGTATCAACTGCGGTAGTTGAAGGACCGGTTCACCGATACCGTCACCAATACCGTCAAAATCGGCGGGCTTGAGTGAGGCAGTGTGAAACCGTGTGAGACGCTAACTCCTTGTCAGATCAGAGTCTTTCGGCAAAAACGGGATGCCTTGAGATGTCCTGAAACGACCCGGATTCACTCCCACTCAATTATCAATAAGCCTTGCATGTCCAGTATTCATGCGGCTCTGCGGCGTGGTGAATTTTCGATGCCATGAAAAATACCATGTTCAATAATTCGGCCTGAAATGATGGTGGCTGATGGCTGGACATGATACCTGCTCCCCTGCCCTGGCGCCATCACCCACCCAGCGCGAGCTTGGCTGGAATGTCGCGCAGGCCGGGCACCAGCACCAAGTCACCGAGCACGCCTTCGACGGTGCGGTGGGCCTGGCAGTGCTTCGCGTAGGCGAGGAACGACATCACGCGCTGGCGCACGTCGGAAAGCTCCACCTCGCCGGCGAAATACTGGGCCATGAGCTGGCGGAAGTCGGCGCGGGCGCGCTTGATGTTGCGCTTGCGCGGGAGGATGTGCGTCGGCCAGATGCGGTAGCCGCAGAAGTCCACGCCGCGCTGCCACGGGTGAATCGCCGTCTTCGGGTTCAGCGACAGGCCCAGGGCATTGACGACCCTTTCAAGGGCCTGTAGCACCCGCTGCGCTTCAGCCTTGTCCTTCACCACCGCCACGAAGTCGTCCATGTACCGCACGTAGAAGCGTAGGCCCATGTCGTCCTTGGCGACGTGATCGAGGCGGTTCAGCAGGACGTTCGCCCCGAGCTGGCTGGTCAGCGCGCCGACGGGCAGGCCAAGCCCGGCCTCGTGGCCGTAGCCGCTGATGATTTGCCGCCAGAGCCAGAGCACGTCGGGATCCGCGATGACGCGCTCCACCTCGTCCATGAGAATGTGATGCTGGATGCTGGCGAAATACTTGCTGATGTCTGCCTTCACCACGTAGATGCCGTCACCCCAGTTCCGCTTCGCCACGCGCAGGAAGTGCTGCACGCGCATGACGGCGCGCTGGGTGCCTTTGCCCTCGCGGCAAGCGTAGCTGTCGAAAATGAAGCGGCGCTCGAAGTGCGGCTCCACCACCTGCACGAGGGCATGATGGACGACGCGATCTTGAAACGGCGGAGCCTGAATCAGGCGTAGCTTGGGCTCGCGCACCACGAACTCACGTTGCGGGCCGGGCTTCCAAGTCTTCCAGAGCATGTGATTCTGGATGTTGAAGAGGTGCTCTTCAGCTTCTACCGCGAACTGCATCACCTCGTTGCGATACCGCTTTCCGTCGCGGGCGCCCAGGTAGGCCAGGTGCAGATTTTCAAAGGAGGTGAGTTCGTCCCAAAGACCATTCACAGTGCGCGGCATGTCTTCCTATTCGGTGTGGTCGGGCGCTGCCACGTCCGCCGGTTTCCCGACTACTGGCCGCAGCGCCCTGTTCATCTTCGACAACATGGTCAGGACAAAGGCCCCAAAGGATATGCACTGGACGGCGACCCGTGGGCCGCGCGCCTTCTGGGACTATTCGTTTGCGAGGCGACCGCCGATATTCGTGTTGACGTTCGACGCGGGATTGTTGACGTTCAGGCAGAAGAGTCCGTCGTTCGCGCCGTTGTCCCAATTGCCGCCGTTATAAGCCCTTGCCCGTTCAAAAACTGGGGTGGTGCTCTACGACATGGCGGCTCCTTCGTGCTTGATCCACGCGCCGACCATGCGGCCAATTTCATTCGTGTGTTTCATCCAGACTTCCAGGCGATGCGTGTTGATGTATTCGAGGCGATGGGCCTTGCGGATGAAGTGCCGGAACACCTCGATCTCCACGTCCAAGTCGAAAAGCGACGAAGCCTTCTGTCGGCGCTTCCACGCCACGACGGCCAGGCGACATACCTTGTTCATGGCCGCCCGCATTTCAGCGCAGAGCAAGTGCCTTTCCAGCTTCGGGAACTGATGCAGCACGGTATGCGTGTAGGCATCGAGCTCTTCCAACTTGGTGATGAGCTTCAGGTATGCGTCGTTTTTCAAGTCAGCCTTTCCCCTTCATCCTCTTCGATGTTTTTCTGGCAGTGCCGGGTGTCGAAGGCGTCGAGCAGCTTGCACAGGACGCATCCCCACCGCTTGCCAGCGCGCGCGGCCTTCCCGGCCCGGCTGCTGATGGTTTCGTCCTCGCTGCCGGCGAGCGCGGCGTTCAAAGTCTGGTCGTTGGAGACGGCCACCCGGAAAGCGCGATCACTTCCACCGATGGCCGACACCAGCGCCAGCAGGTTGCCCGCCAGCGTCATCAACATGGAACCCAGCAGCAGGGCGATTCGGGAGCAATACTGCTTCACCTTGCGCCCGCCCGTTACCAGGAAATGGCGGACAGGTCTTCCAGGGATGCAGCGGCGCCGATGGCGTCTTCGGCGGCCTGACGCCGACCGATGAGCACGCCGGAGGCCGCCGCGTAGGCGTTCATCTTGTCGAGCACGCGCGAGGCGAGCTCCGCGACCGGCAGACCGCGCGCCGTGGCGATGGCGGTCAGCAGCGGAGCATCGGCGCCGGCGTCAGCCGCAAGCGCCGTGGCTTCTTTGACCTGCTGGGGCCAGGACTGCACTTCGCTGTCCGGGTAGTCGGCGGCCAGCGCGGCCACCGCCTTCTGGAACTCCGCGTTGATTTCCGTCAGCTTGGCCGACTTCGCCGCGTTCAGGATGGCCGTGTCGCTGGCTTCGAGGACGCCCTCGCCCAGCAGTTCGACCAGATCCTGGCTGCACGCCGGCACGTCTTCCGGCTGGCCGGGAACCGTGACCGAAATGAACAGGCGACCGGGGCGGTACGCCTCGGGGACGAGGTACGCCTTGACCTTGGCGGCGGTTGCCACCTCGGGCAGCGGCACGGTCATGGTGGAGCCTTCGACTTCCACCACCAGATTCCCGTTTTCGATTTGCATTTACTGCTCCTTTCTTGAGAGGGGCGGCGCGCTTGGCGCGCTCGCCCAACTGCCACATGACACAGGTCACATGACCCATTACACCTTTGCGAGGCGACCGCCGATAGTCGTGTGGACGTACGACGCGGGATTGCTGACGTACAGGCAGAAGAGTCCGACGATCGCGCCGTAGGCCCAATAGCCGCCGTGGTAGGCCACGCAGTTCGCAGCCGACCAGAAGGCGTCCGCATACGTGCCGTTCGAGGCCGAAGCGTCGATGGTGGCGGGCAGGAACACTTGCGACAGGTCGTAGTTCGCCCCGGCATCCACGGACATCGTGACCGGGTAGGAGGCCGAAGCCGTCGGCGCCACCTGGTTCGTGGTGATGTAGGTCTTGTTGCCCTGCTTGTCCCAGATTTTGTATTTCAGGCTGGCGTCGGTTTGCAGGCCATCGACCATCTGCCAGACGTTCGACCAGAGGCCGATGATGCCGCGCCACGACGCTTGCGAGGTGGGCGACGCATCGACGTTGGTAGCGCCGGAGCTGTTCGAGTTGCCTTGGCCGACCAAGGTCTGGGCGTCAGGATTGCCCAGTTCGATGAGGGCCAGCATCTGGATGGCGGAGAGTTGGTAGATGTTCCACAGCGAGAAGCCCGTAACGCCCCCGGTGTTGCGCGCGTTCGCGCGGGCCTGCATCGTCGGGAAGTCGATGGAAACCAGCGGCCCGACGGCGGCCACGGACGCCAGCTTGTTGCCGGAGGCGTTCGAGCCCTGGTACTTGCCGACCCAATACTGGGCCAGGTCAGCGCCGGCGTTCTTGAAAGCCGGGTGAATCTCGAAGCCGGTTTCCTTCTTGTCCGAAACCCAGATGGCCTTCTTGCCGACGTAGGCGCCGGACGCCACGATGCCGGTCTTGATGTAGAAGGCAGGCACCTTCACCATCGCCTGGCTGTCCAGGGTCTGATCGACGATACCGGCATAGGTGGGGTGGGCGTTGAAGAAAGCGGCGTCGGTGGCCTTGGCGTTGCCGTCCTCGTCGATGCGCGCCCACGAACCGGAAGTCGCGCCAGTCGAAACCAGAGCGATGCCGATCACCGTGCCGAAAATCTTTTTCGTGGTGAACTTCGTTTCCACCGACCATTCCGACCAGCCGATGGCCGTGCCCTTGTGACGGACGCGCCAGAAGTATTGCGTGTTCGAGGACTTCAGCACGCCGGCGGCGACGGCCAGCGAGGTCAGATGCGTGGCATCTTGGCCGCTGTCGAAGGTGGCGGCATCGTAGGACGCGCTGGCTTCGCGGATTTGCCACTGACTGGCCGCGTGCGTGTCGCTGCCCGCATAGACCGCGAAGGCACTGGACGACAGCGTGGGCGTGTCGGCCACATTGGTCAGGTTGTTGGCCGGGCCGACGTTCGACGGGGCCTGCACATACACGAACGAGGCGGCGGTGGAGAACGAAACCGGGTCAGACCACGGCGACCACGCGCCTTCCGCGTCGCGCGCGCGGCCACGGGCGAAGTAGTCATGGCTGGTTTGCAGGCGCAGGCCGATTTCCTGCCAGGACAGGCCGCCCACTTGCGTGCCGCTGTCGATGATGACCTCGGCAAAGTCGGCGGTGGCGGAAACCTGGAACTGCACCGCGCCCACGGGCGTATCGGTGGTCGAAACGTAGCCGGTCAGGCCCAGCGTCGGGCGGTCGGTCAGGTTTTCAGCGCCATCGACGGGGTTGGACATGGCGGGCTTCAGCGGCGGCGTGTGCGTGCCGCGCAGGCCCGTGGTGGAACCCAGGCCGATGATGTGCTGGATCTCGGTGTTGCCGGCGCCGCCCACGACGGTCACGCGCAGCGCGGTGTCGCCATTGACGAGCAATTCGTACTCGCAGTCGATGTAGCCCGCCGGCACCTTGCCACCTTCGCGCGTCCATGCCAGCGGCGCGGACACCCAGTCACCGTCGATCAGAAAATCGACATTAACCACGGACGCGGTGGGCGTGCGGCGGATGACGACGGCACGCTTGATGCCATCGAAGCCCAGATTGATGGGCTTGGAGAAGTAGGCCGCCCCCGGCTTGGCCTGCGCGGTGCCGTTGGCGACGGCAAACGACGTGCGAGCAAGGAACGCGCCGGCGCCGCCGTAGGCGTTCGCCAGCGGGTCGGAAATGCGGATGCGGGTGCCGTTCAGCACGGCATCGACATGAACCTGCTCGGCGTGCGTCGCGTTGTAGATGACGTAGTTCTGGCCGGGCGTGAAGAAGCTGCTGTCGGTCACGTCGATGGAATCGTCACCGGCCACGGCGGAGGTCACGCCGATGGGCTGGGTGTCGGTCAGCGTGTATTCGCCGGCCCACATTTCGAGGCTGATGTTGTTGCCCGAGTAGTCCCAGTCCAGGCGCACCGCGCGCGCCAGCATGGGAGCGGTCATGCCCTGCAAGTCGCCGATGTCGCCGCCCAGGTCTGCGACGGCCTGCGCCACCTGGTTCATCTTGTCGGCGAAGGTGGGAGCATCGCCCTTGGCGGCGTTCAGTTCATCTTCGACGGTCGTCTGGCGCTCGTCGAGAGAGGCGAAGTTCTCGTCGATTTCCTGGTAGCGCGTGTTCCACAGCGAGGGGACGGCATCCGGCTCGTTGTTCGGAATCGGCGTGATGTTTTGGTTGGGCAGGGACATGGGGAGAGCTCCTTTCAGAATCGCATCTTCAGATTGACGCCGTAGGTTTCCCCGTTCTCCAGGTACTTCGGCGCAAAGGTTTTCCAGCAAACAAGGTTGCCGTCGGTGTCGAGCAAGGCCGCCTCGGATAGAGCGCCGGCGTTGAGGTCGTCGGATTCAACGACGCCCTTCCCGGTGGCGGAATACAGGTCTTCTTGAACCAAGGCCGTGACGGGCTTGCGCTTGACCTCGTGGTAGAGGCCGGCGGCGCCGCTGTCGGCGGGCTTGGCGGTGTTGTCTGGGTTGTGGCCACCGTCGCCGTAGGCGATGAATGCGATGGGCTTGAGTACGCCCGTGCCGGCCATGTGGGCGGCGACGCGGCGGCGGTAGCTATCGGCGACTACGGCTTCGGGCACGGTCACGCTCCTTCGATCTTGTAGAACTCAAATTCCGCGTTCCTGGGGCCGCCCAGCTTCCATGCGCCGGAGAGCGTCAGGCGCGCGGGAGAGGTCGGCAGCAGGACGGGCTGCTGGTAGTTGCGGATTTTGAATTGACCGAAGCGCGGGTATTCGGTCATTTTCCGAGTGGTGAGCCGGTGCAAGCCGTCGAGGCGGAATGCGCCGACGTGCAGGCCGCTACCCACCGTCCAGCCGCCATCGAGGCGGCGCGTATGGTGGTAGAGCTTCGTGGGCGGCGGCGGGGTGACGTACTCGAACTCTTCCAGCGGCAGGGTTTCGACGCGCCAGGCCGGGGCCTCGGCGGTGATGGTCACGCGCTGCGCTCCGGTGACGCGGCAGTTGTGCAGGTGCCAGTTCGACTTCTGGCCGTACTTGTGGCCCAGCTTGAAGGTGCCGAACGGCTGCGGCAGGCGCGGCAGTTCGCCGTCGATGCCCAGCTTCCAGCGCCCGGACGGTTCATCGGTGATGACGCGCCCGCACCACGGGTAGCGCGCGAGCATGTCCTTCCGCATCCAGAACTTGTAGGACGCAAGGATGGTCAGCAGGAACGATTCGTTCAGCCAGAAGCGGAACACCGGCACCAGACGCGCCGGGATCACGTCCTTGATAATCTGGATGAGCTTGGCGACGGACTGGGTATCTACGTCGAAGCCCAGCGAGATCATGATGCGGCTGGTCAGGAACATGCCGCTCGTATCCACCACCCTGTCCTTGCGGCTTTCGTCGGCGCCCTCGATGCGCCGGCCCAGGCCCCAGGTGCCATCCAACTTCAGGCCCGGCTCGCCGACCTGGTGCAGCCACCACGCGAAGCTCGGCTGCGAGGTGTAGAGCGCGGTGGGATACGGATAGTCCTTGTCCTGCCAAAGCTGCTCAATCTCGCACTGGTTCGGGAAGAGCATTTGCAGGTAGGTTTTCAGGAAGTGCAGGCCGCGCCCCTGCACGTCGCCCGACTTCCAGGCCCGGTACAGGTAGCGCGTGGCCGCCTCTTCGCGGTCGCCTTGCAGCAGCACCAGGCCGTCGGTATTGACCGCCTTGCGCACGAGGTCGAAGGAGCCAAGATGCGCAGCGCCCGACACGTTCACGTCGAAGACATCCGCCGCCAGCATGTCGTTGAAGAGGTCGAGGAAGAGCCGCTTCAGGTCATCTTCGACATCGTTTTCGGCATAGCTGTTTTCCAGCGGCAGCAGGCGCGGGAGCTGGGCGTTCGAGAAGTCAAAGGACATGGCGATCACCCGCCCCAGGTGGGCGTGACGATGTTGGCCGTTTCGACGGTCACGGCCAGGCTATCGGCGGACACGTAGCGCCACATTTCAGGGCGCGCGGCCAGAGACGGCGGCTCCACGATGTTCACGGTCAAGTCGGAATCGCCGCTCGCCAGCGCCGCAACCTTCTGGCGCAGCAGTTCATACACGCGCTTGTAGAGCGGGCGATTGCGCCCACGGCGCGATGCGGCGGCGGCCTGGCCGAACTCGCCCAGCGCAGCCTCGATGATTTTCTGGCGCACGTCGGACGCCACGTAGGACGTGCTCACGCGCGCGCTCACGGACATGGCGATCTTCGAGCGCACCGGCGTGAAGAAATAGACCCGGTAGCTGTTGTCGGCGGCCAGAATCGCGGCGCGGATGGTGCGCTGCGTCTCCGTCAGGTCATCATCGGCGATTTTCACCGGCGCCACGGGCGCAGCGGGATCCGCCTCTTCCAGCACGGCCTCGCCGCCCTCTTCGGACAGGCAGGCCACGAACAGGGCGTTGATGTTGTCGAGGCTCGCGCCGCGCGCCTGCTCTTCCTCGGTTTCGTTCCAGATCGAGAGGAATTGCAGGTTCGGGAACTTCTTGCGCACCAGAAACCCGAACTCGCCCAGGAATACCGCGTTGTCGTCATAGACCGACGGGTAGCGCGCGAGGTCGCGCAGCACCGACATGGGCATGGGGTTCTGGCCGGGCTGCAAGAGCGCGTCCATCTTGAGCTCCACGACGGCTTCCAGTGGCGAGCCAATGTACTCGAACGAGAACGGGCTACCGAAGGCCGGATTCACCACGCCGTTGGTGTAGAAGGTGGTCAGGGTGATTTCGGAGCCGTCCGCCGGCTGCACGCCCACCACGCCGCTGAAGCCGAAGCGGACATAGACCTGTTGGCGGTCGTCGGCTTCGACGTGGAACACGCGCTCGTCGGCCTCGGTGTTCACGTAGCGATTGCGGTAGGCGTACTCGCCCTGGGCATCGCTCACAGCGATGGAGCATAGGAAAGCATCGTCGTCTGCCGCCGGCACGGGCACGGCGTAGAACGGCTCGCTGCCGGAAACCGTGTGCGTGGTCGTCACGGCGCGGAGCTGGCTGGCCTCGAACGTGGCCTCGCCTCCCGGCGGGATGACCACGGGGGTTTCGACGCGATACAGCAGGCCGGACGAATCCAGCAGCGTGCGCGCCGATTCCACGGCGAAGTCCTCGGTGCCGCCGTTGGTGGCGCGGATGCGCACGCGCGCCGGCGTGCCGCTGCGGATGATGCCGCGCATGGCCGCATCCGCAAGCACGGTGGAATCGCGCACCTTGTCGTAAGGCTCGGCCTGGGCGGTTTCCACCTGAGCGGAGAACATCGCCAGCATGGTCGCCATCGCGTCCAGGTGTTGCAGCGTGCGAGGGTCGCCCGCCTGATACAGCGGCGCGATGGACTGGTAGTTGCCGATGGTGTCGGCGATTTTCTTCTGGAAGTCTGCCTTGGTGTACATGCTCTATGCCCCCGGCACTTGAATTGCCACGCCGGCCACATCCACGAACAGATCAACCCTGTCCGGGGGCGTGCGTACCGCGTAGAGGTTCAGCGAACCGGGGGGAAGAGCCTGAAGCGCCGGGATGTCCTGGCGCATCTTTTCGAGGAAGGCTTCGGGCGCGCCGTCAGCCTGCGGCAGTTGCAGCAGGGCTTTGGCGTCCTGGCCGTAGCCGGAGCCCAAATAGCCCTCCACCGGCGTGTTCAGCCAGTGCCGCACCATTTCCTGAATGTCTTTTCCCGTGATCGTCGCCATGCTGAAAGTGTGCGGTGCTGGCAACTACAGGAAACCCGCTGTTTTCCGGGTTGTTTTTTATTGTCAGGGTTGTGCGGTGTTGTTCATTTCATGCGCTCAAGCCGCCCGTGGCGACGTGGGCAATGCCACGGTCGCGCACGTCCTGGCCCACGTCCGGCGATGGCATGGACACCTGGATGGGCTTGCCCGAATCGTTGGACGCCATCGGCACCGTCACCGGCGGTGCCTCGGGGATGATCGGCACGCTGGGAGCCGACGGCACGGACGGCGTGCTGGCGCTCGCCACCACCGGCGCGGCGGGCGTGGCCACCGACGCAATGGACGGGCGCGCGGGCGCGGAAGGCGTCGCCGGCGAAGCATCGGGGCCGGCGAACGCCTTGGCGTAGATGTTTCCTTCGGCCAGGTCGTTCTTGTATTTCAGGGCCGTAGTGCCATTCGCATCGGCGGGGCCGCTCACGCCCCTGGCAGCTTGCGCGGCGCCGCCCTCGCCGGCGATATGGCGGGCCTTCAAGATGCCGGCGATTTCGTCCTGGCTCATGCCCTCCTTGATGACGCCACGCGCCAGCAGGCGGGCATAGGACTTGTCGGAATTGGTCTTGAAGGCGGCGTCCTGGGCGTCGGCGCTGCCCAGGTACTTGTCGTAGCTCATGCCGCCGTTCCAGTTGTCGGCGTTCTTCAGGAACTTCGACATGCCGCCGGCCTGGCCCCACTTGTATTCGTTGCTGAAGCCGTCGGCCTTCATGGCGGCCTGCACCGCCGCGCTGCCGCCCTTGATGAGGCCCGCATCGGCCAGCCAGCCGGCGCCGGCCTGATAGCGGCCCATGTACCCGGCGGAATTCACCACGTCCAGCTTGCCGCCGGCGCTCTCGGTCGCGGCGGTTGAGGCCACCAGCGCGCGCGTATGGGCGTCGTCCAGCCCGGCGATATTGCCCTGCTTGTAGTCGGCTCCGGTTTCCATCGCGCGGCGTGCCGCGATGCGGTCTTTCAGGCCCTGCGGCACCATGCTGGCGGCGAAGTCCTTGGCGCCGCTCCACGCGCTGCCGGCGGCGTTCTTCGTGGCATTCCATGCAGTGCTTGCACCGGATTGGACGGCATCGGCGGCCTTGCCGCCCAGCTCGACGGCACCATCCTTCACCGCGCCCGCCACCTCGGCGATCTTGCGCGCTCCGGCCTCTGCGGCCTTGATGGCCGGGCCAATACCGGGTAGAGACTTCAGCCCTTCGTAGGCCGACGCGAACGCGCCGGACACGGATTCCCAGCCCGCCTTCGCGGTATCGACGAAGCCGCCCCATGCCTTCTTGATGGTGTCGCCCACGGCGGAGAAGGCCGTCATGGTGGCGTCCCAACCCTTTTGCAGGGAGCCCACCACCGAATCCCAGCCGGACTTCACCCAGTCGAAGGTGCCCAGCGCCGTGACCTTGACCTCGTTCCAGGCGTTGCCGATCATGCCGGGGATGTCGGCGGCACGCAGGTCATTGACCCAGCCGCCTACGGTGTCCCCGAGAATCTTCCCGGCATCGTCGCCCAGGAACATGCCCACCGCGCCACCGATTGCGCCGCCAATGGCCGTGCCGATGCCGGGGAAGATGAGCGTGCCCAGCGCCGCGCCGCCAGCCGCGCCAGCGGCCATGCCAGCCATCGAGCCGGCGAACCCGCCGACGGCGGCCCCGGTCTTCTTGTCCTTGTCGCGCCGCGACAGGGTATCGTCGGACTCCGACGAATACACGTCCGCCGCCGCCCCTGCGCCGGCCAGCAGCGCCCCCAGAATCGGGACGCGCTTCAGCAGTCCGCCCATCTTGGAGAGCGCGCCGCCCTCCTTCAGCAGGCCGCCGGCCTTGCCCAGCAGCCCGGCCTCTTTCGCGGCCCCGCTGGCTGCGGCAGCTTCCTTACCGCCGAAACCAAGCAGGCGGCCCGCGCCCTTGAGCAAGCCACCGCCGGCGCCCAGCAGACCGCCCACAACAGGGATACGGGTTAGCGCGCGGCCAAGGCCACCGAACAGGCCGCCCAGCAGGCCAGGCCCGCCTTGCGCGCCGTCGTCCGGCTTTTCCTCGATGTTCTTCAGGCTCTTGTTCGCCGCCTTGTTGAAAGTCGTCTCGTCCTTTCGGAAGCCGGTCAGAGAAGTCCAGATGCGGCGCAGCCAGCCTTCCTGCCGCTTCTCGCGGCTGCCGCCGGTCAGCAGTTCGTAGCCGCGCGCCATCGGGCGCGCCACCTCGTTCATGGCCTTTACGGCGGGGTCGGCTTCCTCCATGCCGCTGCCGGACTCCCTGATGGCCCCGGCGATTCGGTCGGCGACGCCGCGCAGCGCGCCGGTTTCCTCGCCGTCGCCGCCACCACCGCCATTGCCGCCGCCGGAACCTGGGGCACCGGAACCGCCGCGCCCCTCACCGCGCACAAAGCGCCCGCGCCCGTCGCGCGACACCGGCTTGGCGATGGCGCGCTGCGTGGCTTGGCTGGCCGCGCGCACGGCGGCCACCGCCTGCCCGGCAACCTCTACGGCCTGGGCGTCGCGGCGGATTGCGCTGGCGCTGGCCCCGCCGGTCTGCGGCGTGGCGGTCTTGCGCAGCAGCGCCGGGATCTGGCTGGAGCTGCGGGGAGTGCTCGGAGCGGGCGACATCGGGCGCGCCACCTCGTTACCGGACTTGTCGGCACGGCCAGTTCGCGCAGGCCCGCCGGACGCGCCGCTGGTCAGCGCGCGGCGGATTGCCCGCACGTCGTCGTGGATGTCGTCCCAGACCTTCAGCGCACGCCCGATGTCGATGGGGTCGCCGGTCAGGAAGCCTTGTGCGTCATGCTTGAGCGCCATGCTACGGCCTCATAAAGGTGTCGAGTTGGGAGAAGGACATCTGCACCTCTTCCAGCCCGTCCTCGCGGCGGGACAGGCTCAATGCCATGTTGGCCGGGCGGAACATGCCGATGTCCTCGTAGCCGCCTCGGTTGCTGCCACGGGTGATGAAGGCATGGACTACCTTGATGGTGATGGCGTAGCTGTCCGGCACGCCCACCGTGCCATCGCGCGGTGCTGCCGCGCCGTGGTGCGCCGCAAACCACCGCTTGAGCGTGCCTTGCTGGTCGTCGATGGTCGTCAGGCGCAGTTCCACCGGCTCCGCGCCCTGCACGGCGTCGATGACGGCGCCGCCGACGCGGCGTTTCTCGCCGGCGATGATGAAAGGCTCGTATTCAACCTCGGTTGCGAAGAGGTTGAACCGCTGCGACATATCGCCGTTGAGGCGGCTCGAAACCTCGATCAGCCAGAGGTTCTTCTTCGCCAGCTTCTGGCCGCGCATGTCGTCGTAGATGTTGCGCGCCTCGGTCGGACTGATGCCGCCGAACAGCGGCGTGGGCGAGCCCCAATACATGGTCTGCGAGGCGACGCCGCCCATGCCAGGTAGCAGGTCGTTCAGCAGGCCGGAATCCAGCAGACGCATTCCGGCGTCTTCCCAGTTGCCTTGCAGGACATCGCCCAGCGCGCCGCCGCCCACGTTAATCATGCGCTGGGCCTGAAGCGGCACGTACTTGTTCACCAGGTTCATGGCGGCGTTCGACGCCATGCTCTGGCCCATGCTGGTAACGGTCTTTGCCAGCTTGCCGCCGCCCAAGGCATCCGACGCGGCGCTGCCGGCGCTGCCCAGCACGGAGTTCAGGCCCGACTTGATGGAGCCGAACAGGCCGTTGCTGGAAAGGCTCTCGGCGATGTTGTTGTAGAGGGACATGGGTTAGCCCCTCATGCCACCGAACCCGCCACCCCCGCCCATGCCGCCGTCGTCCTCGGGCGGCTTCGCATCAACGATGCTGGCGTAGAGCTTGGCCTGGTCTTCGTCAAGCATCATGGTCTTCACAAGGAACTCGGTCATCACTTCCTTGCTGGCGCCCAACTCCTTCACCATCTGCATGGCCTGCGCCAGAATCATCCCGGCGTTCATGGAATCGGAGCGCGTGCGCTGCTTTTCGGCTTCCAGGGCGGAGATAGATCCGAAGAAGTTGATCGTCCAGGGGCGCTCCTTCGGGTCGAACACCACGCCGTAGCGGCGCATGGTATGGATGTCGATGATGTGGTTGAAGAAGTCGGCCAGCGCCACGCGGATGATGCGCGCGCGCTCGGCGGCCTGCGCGGACACGCGGAAGAAGCCACCCTCGCCAAGCCCGCCGGAAAGCTGATCGGCAAAGCCCAGCATGGACAAATCGACGCCCAGGGCGCCGGCCAGCATCCGGGCGTGCAGCATCACGTCCTCGATGCTGATGGTCGCGGCGCGGCCAGGTGCGCCGCCGTTCGTCGGCCCGACCGTGGAAAGCTGTTTCTCGTTGAAGACCGGGATGATGTGGCGGATCCGCTCCATGACCGGGCGGCCTGTCTTCACGGCCTGCTCGGCATAGGCTTTAGACGCCTGAAGCATGGCCTTGACCGATTCGACGAACCGTTGCTGCTGGTCAAGGTTCATGGATTCGAGATTCACGGCCACCATCTGCTCGTCAATCGAATCCATCCACCGTTGCCCGACGAGGCCAAGCAGCGACGCCACCAGGTTGTCGTAAGGCCCCTCGGCGCTGTAGAGCAGCGAACCGCCTACCATGCTGGGCATGATGGGCAGGTTGTCGATGTCGTCCTCGGTGATCGCCAGGCGCAGGGCCTTTTCCACCACGCCGTACTGCGGCACCCACTGGACGCGCGGCATCTTCAGGCGCGCCATCTGCGAAACGTCAAGGCGCTCGAAATTGCGCTCGCCGGTATAGACCGCGAAGCCCACAGTGCGACTGCCGCGCTCGAACGGCTGCACCATCGGCGGGCGGATGGTTTCGTCCATGTGGATGTCCACCACGCCGCGCGCGTTCGTGTAGAGGCGCGCGTAGGAATCGCCGAATGCGCCGCCGATGTAGGCCGCCTGGAAGGCCGTCTTGTTGAAGAGCGGCGCCAGCTCGGCGGCGATGTCATCGACGATTGCCGACAGGCGCTTGTCCTTCTTGGTGTCGGACTTCTTTTCGATGAAAACGAGGTCGCCGTTCGTCTCGTGCCCGCCCAGCGCGGAAGTCACCAGCAGCATGAGCGCGGTCGAAATGATGGGGTCGCCCTCCATCATCGACCACTTCTCGTAGATGATTTGCCGCGCTCGCGCACCCTTGCTGCCGGAGCCCAGAAGCGACGCAATGGTGGTCGTGCCGGCCCCGTACATGAAAGCATCGGCTGCCGTGATTTGCTGCGCCGGAGCGATATGCGACGATGCCCACCGCTTGCGGGACAGGCCAAGCCGGGCCAGGAAGCCGGGCTTGGGCGGAACGGGGGTGTTGGAAATGTCGGCCATGCGGCAAGGGTAGGACGCCCCGCCGTGCCACTATCGGCCCGTTTTCCGCCTCACGATAAAGGACGCGCAATGGCGGGCAACCGCCGCGCCATGAGAAGGGTTACTGCGTCGGAAACTCCATGTCCTTGTCGAACAGGGTGTAGAAGTCCGGGCTGTCGGCGTCGAGCATGAACTGGTTGCTGTAGATGATGTTCGACGCCAGGTAGGCCGTGCGGAACTCGTCGGCCATGATGAGGGTTTCCTCGGCGCTCTCGCCCTGATAGACCCGCTGGATGAGCGGATCGCCCTGGTCGCCCAGCTCGTAGCCGCCCGACTTCAGCGCATCCTTCAGCGCCCACCAGTACGGGCCGTAGTCGCGGTAGCGGCGCGGGTCTTTCTGCAACCGCTCCGCCACCACGCCCAGGCCGAAGCCCAGCAGGTTAGAGAATCCCCGGTTCGCGCGCAGTCCCGCCGCGCGCTCCGCCACCAGGGCCTTGATGGTGTCCTTGTCGAACTTGTATTCGGTGTAGGCCATGATGTTTCCCTTCAGATTTCACGGGTGGCGGGGGCGAGCTCCAATTGCTCCTGCGCCTTCGGGTAGGTCTTGATGAGGTATTCCCACGTCGAACGATACACGTTCCAGGTCAGGGCGTCTCCATCCCACTTGAATTTGCCGCTTCCGGCGACGCCGGCGCACTGCTTGATGGTTTCCTTCCAGGCGCGGGTGTTGCCCTTGATGCCCACCACGTCGTTCGGCAGGTCGCCCTTGGGCTGGCCGCCCGTCACCACCTTGCGCACGGCTTCCTCGATGGCGCGCTTGAACTGGTACGGCAGGTAGTCGCTGGCCGGATCCTTCCCCTGCCAGTCGAACCACGGCGCAGCCGCGCGCATGAAGGTGGAAGCCTGCTCGATGATTTCCGGCTCGCTCTCCCCGGTCAGGGCGGCCTTCAGGGCGTCCAGCGAGACATTGCCCTCGATCTCGTTCTGCACCCACATATCGAAGTTGTCGAAGTCCGCGATGGTCATCTTCAGCCCGTTGGCCGTGGCGAACTCGCGCATCGCGGCGCGGTGCTTGTCGGCGCTGTTGCCATAGGCTCCGCCGCCGATGCGTTCCACCGCCGCGTCGCTGGGCACCACGAAGTTTCCAGCCTCGTCGAACGACCGGACAATGGCCTTCTGGCTATCGAAGATGCGCTGCATGACCGTGGTCTTGCTGGCATCGCGCGGGGGAATGACGTAGGGGAAGAACGGCTGCGGCAGCATGTACGAATGCGTGGCATATGCCACCAGCGCCTCGGTCTTGCGGCGCTGCGCCACCTCGGGCACAACTTCATTGAAGCCGTTTTCGATGGTTCCGCTGCTGTTCACCTTGTCCTCGATCTGGGCGGCATCGGTGATGCAGGAATCGTAGTCGGCGGTGCCGCGATAGATCCACTCGCCGGCGAGCACGTCCTGGGTGTTGGCCGCCAGCGGCTGGCCGTTGAGCATCCGGCCAAAGGCGCGCGGGACGCCCTTGACCAGGGACAGCACGGCCAGGCCACCCTTCACGCGGACGAAGGTTCCATCCACCAGCGGCTTGCCGTTGTAGATGATGCCGTTGCCGGCGGCGATGTCCTCGGCCACGCCTGCCGGGTAGCCGCCGGATTCCTCGGACTGGCGCGCGAAGTTGGACTTGGATTCGGCGATCATGGACTGGGCCATATCCACCTCGGCCTGCCATTCGTTGGTGATGGGGCCGCCTTCGGTCGCCTCGATGGCGAACGCCGGGTAGGTGCGGCCCAGCAGCATGGATTCGATGTCGTCGTCCTTCTGCTTCCTCGGGTTGCTGCGCACCGACGCGAAGAAGTTGTCGAGCGTGGCTGCTTCCTTCACCTGGCCGCCGGCGCGCCATTCGGTACGGAACAGGCTTGCCGATTCCTCAATCTGCCGGCGCAGGCCGCCCATGCTGGCGGTGAGTTCGGCCAGCAGGCTTTCGTTCTTGGCGACGGCGGTAGCTGTGGCCTTCGGGTTGCTGATGCGGTCGCGCAGGGTGGCGGCCTGCCGTTCCAGCTTCCAGAGGCCGATGACCTTGCGGATGATGAAGCTGTCCGCGCTCTTGTTGTCGTTCAGGAAGGCGTTTTGCTTGCGGATGGTGTCCAGGTTGATCATCTGGCGGTCGCGGTTGTTGGCCGCGCGCGCCTGGGCTTCCTTGACCGCGATGGTTTCCTGCATCCGGCGCATGGCGTCGGCGTCGCCCACCACGTCGATCAGGGCTTCCATCTGCTCTTTCGACAGGCCGCCGGTGACGGCCACGCTGCCGGTGCCGTTCACGTCCATGACCTGGCCGATCCAGTCTGCCTTCTTGTTCACCATCGAACGCTTGCTGGTGTCGAAGGTGCCGTCGGCATCGTAGTAGTAGAGGCTCACGCGCGCGGTCTGGTTGCCCTGCCGCACGCCGCGCCCGTTGCGCTGTTCCAGGCTGTCAGGCGTCCAGCCGATGGTCAGGTGGTGAATGGCCTGCGTGCCCTTCTGAAGGTTGATGCCAACCTCGGCCTTCTCGTTGGCAATGACGGTCTGGTACTTGTTGTCCTCGCCGGCGGCATTGAAGCCGTCCTGCACCGCAAGAATCTCGTCGGGCGAGTTGTTCGTGCGGCCCGTGATGACGGCAATGGCGCCGGATGGAATGCCGGCGCGGCGGGACAGCAGGCGCTTGATTTTGTTGTGCAGGGGCAGGATGTCGCAGAAGACAATCTGCTTCACGATGGACGTGGCCGCGCCGTTCTCGTCGATGCCGCGCGGACTGGCTTGCTCATGCTGGAAGTTTTCGAGCATGGCGGCCAGCTTCGGCGGCACGGATACGTCGAGGTCGAGGCCCGCCTTTTCGGCGATGGCCTCGAAGGCGCTCTGCGTGTCCGGGTCGATGGTGTCGATCACCACGCGGTTGCCGTCGATGACCTTGGCCTGCACCTGAATCTTCAGCAGTTCGGTTTCCTGTCCGGCGGTGTCCTTGATGGTGCGATGCCCGACAATGGCCTTCTCGTCGGTCATGGGGCCGGGCCGGGGGCGTTCCTCGGTGAACTTCTTGCCGTTGAACTGAGCGATGGCGTCCTTGGCCTTGGCGGCCTGCGCCTGGATGAAGCTGTAGAAGGTGGCGCGCTGGTCGAGTTCGGGATCCGCAATCAGCAGCGTCATCTTGTTGATGAGGTTGAAGGGGTGCCCGATGAGGTTCAATTCCTCGCCGAAGTGCTCCGCCACCTCGTCATATGCGGCCTGGTCGCCCCGGTTCGGCGACTTCTCGGAAATGAGGTCGATTGCCCATCGGAACGCGCCCTTGTAGAGCTTCAGGCGATCCACGATGTCCGGCGGCAGCGTCACCGGCGTGGCCTTCTCTTCGCGGTCGGGAACCACGATTTGCTCGCCCACGTCCTCCGCGCTCTTGATGGTCGCCACCTCGCCGATGGCCTTGCGCAGCACGCCGACGTTGTTCAGTCCGACGAACACATCGGTGGTGCGCGCCACGCCGTCCATCGTCACATCGTCCTGGTTCTCTTTGGCGCACATCATTTCCATGAAGTTGTCGGCGCCCCGGATGCCCAGGCACATATCATTGACGCGCTCGTGGCCGGCGGCCAGGGACAGCATCGCGTACATTTCCAGCGGGCTATTCGTGATCGGCGTGGCCGTCAGCATGAGCACGCCGTCCTTGCGCTCGGACTTGCCCCGGATGAACCAGGCTTTGGCCTGCGCGTCGATGCCGCGCCGGGACGCCGGCGACAAGGACAGGAACTTGGCGCTCTTGAAGTCCACCGTCTGGGCGGAGTTCTTGAAGACGTGGGCCTCGTCGAATACCACGCTGTCGATGCCCATGTCTTCGAGGTACGGCGCGCCGCCGCGCTTGTCCGACAGGACGGCAAGCAGGCCCGCCTGCTTGCCCTTGGCGCGCTCGTCCTCCTTCTTGTCCATGCTCTCGGCGAAGCTGGCGTCGGCCTGGCGCATGAACGCCTCGTAGGCGCTGATGGTGTCGTCGCGCAGGCGGATCCGCTCGAAGGCTTCGAGGGTCATAAAAATCTTGCTGTGTCGGTTCTCCATCACCGCCGTCAGGTCGGCGTCGAAGTTGGACGAACTGACGGTCGCCTTGCCGTCCTTGCCCACGCGCAGGCCGATGAACAGGCAATCGTCGGTGCTGGCATAGGCGCGCGAGGCTTCCTTGCGCCAGTTCGACAGCACGGAGTTGGGCACGACGAAGGCCGTCTTGGCCTTGACGCCGATGCTCTGGGCGTACTGGGTCGCGGCCAGCGCCGTGAAGGTCTTGCCCAGGCCCACGCCGAAGCCATTGATGCCGCCGAACTCCCGGCTGGTCTTGCGCACGTAGGAGTTCTGGTAGCCGTGCAGGGTCAGGTCGGCGTTCATGCCGGGAATCGGCATCGGGGCCTCATCCTCCACCTGACGGAAGCGCAGCTTCGCCGGGTCGGATGCGATGGCTTCCAGCCGGGCCACAATGGCGCGGTTGCCGCGCACCCAGCCGTTGAACTGCTCGTTGGCGGTATTCACCATGCGGCGCAGCTCTTGCAGGGCCTTGGCGTCCTCCATGCCCAACTTGACGCCGCCCAGGGTGATCGTGCCGTTCTTCAGGTAGTCGCCGATGCGGTTCAGCAGCTTTTCGCGGTCGGTGAGATTACTCCCCGGAACGTCGATGTCCACGCGCTTCTCGCCCGTGCGCTCGTCGTAGATAACGGCGGCGGACGGATGCACGAAGCGGCGCAGGAAGTCGGCCTTCTCTTCCAGGGAGACGTGCGGGCTGAACAGGTTGAAGGTCAGCTTGGTCACGTCCACCTTGTCGATGCGGGCGGTGGCGTCCATCTTCTGGCGCAGCAGCTTGGCCCGCACTTCCTCGGTGGCCGCGCTGGCAATGTCGGAATCCACGCGGGCGAGGAAGTCGGCGTAGTTGCCCACGTAGTAGTCGTCCGCGCGCGTGACTCTCTTGCCGTCCGGCGACAAGCACCAGGCCGGATCGGCGTGCGGGTCGAAGCCCTCGCCGTAGATGGCCTTGGCGTCGTCCAGGCTGGCCCAGATGGATTTCGTTTTGTAGCGCAAGCCCTCGAAGGTGGAATCCGCCGTGGTTTCGACGCTCGGCGCCTGCTGCTGCACGTCGCCGCGCCAGACCGCCGAAAAGCCGGTCTTCTTCTGGTAGTGGTTGCCGATGGTCAGCAGGCCGTCGCGCAGCTTCCCGCCCAGCGCCGACGGGCGCTTCTTGGCGACGCTGGCGACGCGCTGCATGGCGTCGGACAGGGCCGGGTATTCGGCCAGAAAATTGACGCCGGTTTCCTCGCCAAGGCGCTCTTGCAGCACCTGGGCAGCGGCCATGCCGACGATGCCGGCGTTCCAGAACTGGGCGCGGTCGCCGTCGGTCTTCAGGCGGCGAATCTCGGCCATCGCGCCGCGCAGCCAGTCGGGGATGTCCAGCGACTGCGACGTTTCCACCATGTAATTGACGCACTTCTCGGCGTCCGGCCAGGTGATGGCCGCCTCGAAGGCATCGTAAGGGCTCTTCAGCTTGCCCACCGTGTCGGCCATGCTGGCGCTGTCCTCGCCGCGTGCCATCGGAACCCAGCGGCCATCCTGCATTTGCAGGGTCTGCCCGGCCTGGGTGATGGTGTCGCCGTCCCGGTAGATGATGGGCGTGGTTTCGGCCTCGCCCAGCATGTCCCAATTCACGCGCGAATCGGGGAACCGCTTGAGCATCCGCGCGATTTCAGCGATGGGCGCCTTGGTGATGACGCGATCCACGTCGCGGAACTTGGCAGGGTCTTTGGGGACGAACTCACCCAGCACGAAACGCTTGCCCTCGCCGTCGAAGTAGCGGCCTTCGATGAAGGGCTGCCATTGCACGTTCGCCTCGATCAGCACCTTGGGCGACTGCTCGCGCAGCTCGGCGATTTTGTCCAGGGTGTCGCGGCTGTATTTGCGGAACGCGATCACGTCCGTCATGGTGTCCGCGCTGGCCGTGCCGAACACGGAATTGGGGAGCCGGTAGGCGCCCAAGAACTCGGCCACGTAGCTAGCCTTGACGCGCAGCTCTTCTTCCTTTCCGCCCTTGCCGGAGACGCAGCGCGGCGGCGTGATGAACACGGCTAGGCCGCCCGGCTTCAGCTTTTCCAGCGAGCGCAGGATGAAGTAGTTTTGCAGCGGTTCCTTCTGGTAGCGGCTGTCCAGCAGTTGATTCCCGCCACGGTCGGCGACGCCGCCGAAGGGGACATTCGTCACCACCGCGTCGTATTGCTCGTCCGGCGTGGCGGCGGCCACTTTCTCGAACGGGGAAACGGTCGCGGTGTAGCCGGGGCCGTCATTCACCAGGCCGTTGATGCGGCCCGACGTTTCGTTCAGTTCCACCGCGTCGATGGCGGCGGACAGGGGCGCGGTCGCGCCGAAGACGCCCACGCCGGCGCACGGGTCGAGCACCTTGCCGCCCGAGAATCCCAGCTCGCCCATGAGCTCCCAGACGCCCTCGGCGATGGGCTTGGGGGTGTAATACTCGTAGGCGCTACCCTTCTTGCCGTCAGCCCCGATGAGAGCGCCGCCGGTGCCGGAATACTTCGCCAGCACCAGCTTTTCCTCCGGCGTCAGGCGCGCCGAATCCACCTCGCCAGCGTCGATGCGACGAAGCAAAGCCATCGCAGCGGTGTTGTCCTTCTTGCGCTGGGCAGGCTTGCGGCTCGGGTCGAACTCGTAATACTGGGCCGTCTGGTTGCGCGGCGCGGGCGGAGCGTCATCGCCGGCGGCGGCATCCGGCGGCGCGGCGGTTTCAGCCTGGGCGGCGGTTTCAGCCTGGGCGGCGCCCCCCCCCGTGGCCGTTTGGCCGGCGCCCAGTTCGACGCGGATCTGGTTCGCGCGCGCGGCCAGCTTCAGGCGCGCCAGCGCATTGTCGGCGTCCTTCAGCCCTGCCTTGACGCGGGCGAGCTCGCCCACCAGTTTCAGCCGTGCCAGCACGCCACCTTTTCCCACGGCGCTATCGAAGGCGATACGGTTCAGCATGTCTTTCTTCCCTTCAGGAGAGGTTGGCGGTGGCGGCCAGCATGGCGTTCTGGTAGGCGGCCACGGCTTGCTCGAACAGGGTCACAAGCGCGGGGTCGCCTTGGTTGCGGTTGAAGGCCGCTTCCAGCGTGTCGGCGAGGTCAGGGGCCAGGATGTCCGGCACCGTGCCGTCGATAACGGACTGGAACAGGGCGCGATCTACTTCCTTCTGGTCAGCCGCCGCCGTCTTGTCGGGATAGGTGCCGTCCCAGACCTCGTAGCTGAAGTTGGTCAGGTCGGCGTTGAGCGCGAAGCGCGCGAAACCGAAGTCCACCACGGACAGCTCGCGGCGCTGGTCGCCCTTGCGCACCTGCACCTTCGAGAAGGCCACGAACTTGAACCCGGCAATCTCACCGAACTTCGGCGCAGTCGATTCCTGGTAGTTCGCGGATGCGGCCACGAAGTCGGCGATGCTTTCCTGCGTCTCCACCGCCTCGATCATCCACTCCCCGCCGTTGTAGTCGGGGTCGTAGAGCTCGTTGCTGGTGGCGGCGGCGAAGGTGCGCAGAGCCTGGGCGGTGTCGCTGACAGGCGCAGCAGCGGCAGGCGTCGCCTCCGGGGTTGCGGTCTGCTGCGGCTGCTCTTTAGCAGCGGATTTGCCCCGGATTTGCCCGATGGTCTTGGGGTTGAAGTGAAAGTCCAGTTCCACGCCCGCTTCCTCCAATTCGTAGATGCTGATGTAGCCCAGCTCGCCACCATCGCCGTACAGGTCGGCCAAGCCGAACGCCTGCATGGTGCCAATGCCCTCCATATCCTTCTCGGTGATGTACCAGTCGCCGGCGCCACGGAAGTAGTGCAGATAGGCCACGGCATCGTCGCCCTTGCCGTCCTGGTCGTAGGTCTTCGGCATGGTGGCGATGACGCCGGCCAGTTCCTTCATCTTGTCGAAGAAGAACTGCCATTCCTCGCCCATGAGCCCGGCGATCACGGCCTTGTTTTGGGCCTCGGACATCCATTGGTTCATGCCGGTGTCCGTCAGCACCTTGAGCGCGTCCATGCGGTCTTTTGCCGGGCCAGTCATGGCTTCCGGCTGCGTGGCAGCGGCGGGCTGCTCTTCAGCGACGAACAGGGCTTCCACCATTTCCGGGGCGTCATCCTCGGAATACATGAACGGGCGGCCCTCGCTGCCCTTCACGCGCTCGTCGCCGGCTTGGCCGACATAGACCATCGCCTTGCCGTCGTCGCCGATGTCGATGCGGCCCAGCACCTGGTCGCCCTTCTTGACCTTGCCCACGTAGCCGTCGTCATCCACGCCGTCCAGGGCGGGCGACTTCTCCGCCACGGCGCGCCCGGTCAGGCGGTCGCTGATGGCGCGGGCGTCGCGCGCGAAAGCGCCCATGCGCTCGGCTTCGTCCTGCGTCATTTCCACGCCAGAGAGCGAAGCGCCGAAGGACATCACGGAGCGCAGCGGCACGATGGCGCTATCGAAGGTGGCGATTTCACGCGCGCTATCCAGCGCGGCGGCGAACTTCGCATCCGACGCCAGGAAGGCGCTGAAGCCCTTGAGCAAGGACTTGGTGTCCGCGATGGCGCGCACCTCGGTTTCCACCTCGAAGCCGGCGGCGCTATCCAGGGCCGTCTCCACGTCGAACGTGGCACCGACTTCAGCTTCGTCCGGCTCGTAGTCGCCTTCGGTCAGGATGGCGATGGCTTCCTCGATGCTGGCCGCTACCTCGGCTTCGAGATTGGCTTGCTCGGTGTTGCCATCGGCACGGTTGATGGGCTCGTTGGTCTTGGCGACATCCAGCGCCTGTTGCAGGGCCGCGACGGCATGGCCGGTGTCGTCGAGCGCCGCGACAAGTTCCCGGCCCTCGTTGGTCAGCCAGTTGAAGCCGCCGCCGCGTTCGACGTAGCCACGCTCCACCAGCGAATCGCGGGACGCCTTGGACGGCACGTCGCCGTCCTCGATCTTGGGGTTCTTCTTCATGACGCGCAGCGTGTCGAACTCACCGCCGTCAAACTGCTCGCCGCCGACGGTATGCACAGAATCCATCGCGGCGCCGGCGAACTCGCCCCACTCGATTTCGGCACCGTGGCGCTTGGCGGCCTCATCCATGCCCTTCGCGGTCACGAACGGCGAGTAGTCGCCCTTCAGCACGGATTCCGACAGCCAGAGCTTGAACTCGTCGGTAGCACTGGTGAAGCGGTAGGCTTCATCGACGGCGGCGATTTTCTCGGCGTCGGTCTTCTCGGTCTGCGGCTCGGCCACGCCCAGCGATTCCAGCGCCTGGCGCAGCCCGCCGAAGGCCAGCGCGGCCTTCAGGAAGCTGTTGAAGTTCTTGCTCTTCAGGCCCGTGATGCGGTCGCCCTTGCGAACGTAGTACGAGGTCGCGGCGCCGCGCTTGCGCGCCACCACCTCACCGAAGCCCTGCTCGAAGAGCGATTTCACGAAGTCCTGCCCGTTGCTCACGGTGCCGTCGGTCGTGCGCACGCTAATGGAAGTCAGCCCGTTCCAGGCCCACTTCAGGTTGTCGTCGCGGCGCTTGGCCTCTTGGGCCTCGCTGCGCTGCGCTTCCAGTTCGGCGCGCTTCTCGGCAGTGATGCCCGCCCATTCGTCGATCTGCGGGCGGCGGTCGCGCTGGGTCTTCGCCAGCTTGATGCCCGTGGCGCGCTCGAAAATCTCGGCGCTGGACTTGTTGTCGAGGTTGCTCAAGATGCTCCACGCCAGCGCGGCGTCCTTCGCCTCGATGGCGGCGACGATTTGCGGGGTCTGGCTGCCGGTGTCGATGCCGGCTTTGTGGAAGACGGCGGCGGCCACATCGGCGAGCGGCGTTTCGGGGGTCAGCGCAGCGACTTCCGACGTGCCCTTGGCGATCAGGCGTTCCTTGGCGATGGACTGAATCCGGTCGCGCGCGGCGGCGGCGGCGTCCAGGGCGGTGCTCCACGCGGCGAAGCCGGGATCTTCGCGCAGGCTGGAAAGGCGCTCGTCCCAGGTCTTGATGCCGCCGGCTTCCAGCGCCTGCGAAGCCTTGCCGATGATGTCGTACTGGCCGGTGCGCGATGCGACGCCCAGCTTGTCGAGCTCGGCGCGCATGGTGATGGTGTCGATGATGCCGTCCCAATTCACCGCCGCGACGGCGGCATTGAGCACGGCAGCGGCGGCGCCGAACGACTGCGCGTAGGCGTCGATCAGCTTCTGGGCGTCGTCCTGCTGGCCAGTGGTCTTACTGAAAAGGATGTCCTCGCCCTTGACCAGCTTGAGCTTGGCGCGCACGTCATCCACGGTCAGAGACTTGCCGGCGAAGGCGTCTCCCATGCCGACGAACACATCGGAGCGCAACCATTCCACGATTTCGGCGGGTGCGCCTACCCGCTCGCGGCCCAGGGTGCCGTCCTTGACGTGGGCCAAGTAGGCGCCGCCTTGCTCGGTCAGGGTCAGGTAGTCGTTGCCGCGAGATTTGCCCAGCAGGTACACGGCGGCGTATTTCTCGCCGAAAGAACCCTCCCACCACTTGGCCGACTTCTTGGCCTGCGCGGCAGCAGCTTCGTCGCCGCCAAGCTCCTTCAGCAGGGCTTCGTCCTCTTCGGGCGTCGTCGCCGGGCTGGTGTCCTCGGCCACGGTGTAGCCGGCCTCGCGCAGTTGCGCGATGGTGGGCGCAGCATGGGCGGCCAGCACCTTGCCGCCTTCAGCGCCCGGAGTGGCATTGATGGTGTTCCATGCCTTTTCACCTTCCGGCGTGTTCGGGAAGAACGACGTGAAGAGGCCGTCGGCGCTGTTGCGGTAGGTGATGTCGGGCTTCTGCTGCACTTCCTTCGCGGCTTGCGCGCGGCGGGCCACTTCGGCCATCGCCGCCGCATCCACCTGGGCTGCGTAGTCCTCCGGGGTCTTGGTCAGGTCGTCGTCGATGCCGTTCATGGCCCAGCCAGCGACGTTGCGGCCCGCGCCGACGTGCGTAAAGGTCGGCTGCACCTCGGCGTCGCCCTTGTAGAGGCGGGTGTCGTTCGGCTCGCGGCCTTCCCAGCCAAGTGCGCGCATGGCGTTTCGGACGGCGACGATGCGGCCCTGGAAGAAAGCGTCGAGGCGGTCTTGCCAGTAGAGTTGCAGGGCTTCGTCGCCGCGCACCTTGGCGTACCCCTCGGGCGTGGTCGGGTCGAACTCCGGCTTGCTCTCGGCGGCCACCTTCGCCACTTCGAGCTCGTGCTGGGCAGTCACCAGTTCGGTTTCCAGCGTGGCGATCTCGTCCTTCAGGGTCTGGATGTTCTGCATCCGGGTCGCGCGCGTGGCGTTCACGCGCTGGAAGGCCGGGCTATTCTTCTCGGCCAGGCGCATGATGCGCCGCGCCACCTCGCGGATGTTCAGGTCGGCGCCACGCTCCGGCGCGACGACGATGGTGATGTCCTTCTTGTTCAGCAGCCACTTCCACGAGATAACCTCGTCCGCCGGCGCCATCTTGTTCGGCGTCACGTCGGGGTTGTGGAAGAAGATGGTCACGGTCTGCCCGTCGGACAGCTCGAAGATGGCCGCGACGTTGGCAACGCCACGCTGCTTGAACGGGTCGGTGATTTGCAGGGCGACGGGCTTCACCTTGTCGCCGGTGCGCTCCATGATGCCGCGCAGCAGTTCCATCCGGCGTTCCAGCTTGGCGTAGGGCGTCACCAGGGCGTCGAAGGCCAGCGCGCCCTCGGCGTCGTCGATGATTTCCTGGGCGGTCACGGCGTCCAGAAGAAGGCCCTCGCCACTGTCGGAGCGCCGGATGTCGTACAGCACCTTGTCCAGCGTGGTGTCGTAGGGCTGCGCGTCGGTGTTCCAGTGAGTTTTCTTCATGGTTTCAAGTCCTTCCTTGGGTAGGGTGTCGCCCCGGAGCGGGCGCTTCAAGTCGCCGTTTTCCAGCCACCACTTGAGTTGAGAAATGGAAGCCGGGACGATGCTTTCCAGCCCGTCCCAGCCGCGTTCGTAGCTGTTCAAGTAGGCGGCGCGTGCCGTTGCCAGGTCGGGGAAAGCGAGCATTACCTTGTGCTCGTCGAACTGGCCGCCGATGTTCTGGTTGATGACGTAGGCTCGCTCCGATTCAGGCAGCGGGCCGATGAAGCAATCCACGCCGTCGCCGTCCGCGCCGGTCGTGCCGGCGATGTAGCCGTAGTGCGCCGCCATGCGGCTAGACCATGCCTTGCCGGTCGTTTCATCCACGCCGGAGCGCGTGCTTCCGCGCGGCTGCTCGATGGCGAGATTCAGGCCGTACAGGCTCACCCGCCCCACCTTGTAGTTGCCGGCGCGGCACTGGGCTTCCGACGGTTCAGGCGTCAGGTTTTGGCCGAATGCGCCCTCGTGGGCGGCGCGCTCGATGAGGTGGAGAGACGTAGGGGTCATGCGGGCATGGTATGGCCCGCGTTGCCCGTTATTTCGGGTGGTTTTCCGCCTCAATGTCGGCGGAAACCTGATGGATGAGGATGCAGATGTCGGCCAGGTCGCGGCCTGCCTGCGACTTCTTGGAGAAGCCGCCGAAATAGTCCAGCTCGGCGGCGATGCCGGCCATTTCGTCGGCCATCGCGCGCAGCCGCTTGGCCGGGGATTCTGGCTGCGGCGGCGCGGTACTGCTCATGGTGTCAGGCGGCGGGCGCCAGGCTGGCGATCTGCTCGCGCACGGAGGCGATGGATTCCTTCAGCGCGTCGCGCTTCTGGGTCAGCACCTGTTCCATCTTCGGCGCGGCGGTGCGGATCCCGGCAGGCGGGCGCACCTTGGCGGCGGCGAGCGCCTTCTGGAACTTGACGCGCCCGGCGTCCATAGCCTGGACGATTTCGGCGATGGCCTTCACATGGTCGTCCTGGTTCTTGATGGGGAGCGCCTTGCCATTCACCAGCACCTGGAAGATGTCGCCGGACTGCTTGATGCGCAGCACCACTTGCTGGGAATCGGCGAAGGTCATGGTCATTTCCCGGTAGGTGATGCCGGACGAACGCTTCACCGTGGTCGGCACGTCCTGCTGCACGACGTTCGCGCCGGCGCGCGAGAAGAAGCGGACGGCCTGCTTGGCCGCCTTGTCCTTGGCCGACAGGTCTTCAAAGCTGAAAAGCAGGTTCTTCATGGTCTGGTTTCCTTTCTCTTTCAAATCGGGTCGTCGGTGTTGGAGCCGCCCTTCGCAACACCGCCGTGCTTGTGGTCGCTGCCCACGTTCTTGCCGTTGTGCTTCAGGGAGCCGCCCTCGACGGCAAATCCGCCATTCACCGTAGATGCCTTGCCGCCGGCACCCTGCACCGTCAGGCCGCCCGCCACGGTCAGATTCCCGGTGCAGGTGGTTTCCGGGGAATCCACCGTCACCTGCGGAGCCTGCACGGTCACATGGGAGCCGGACTTGATGAGCACGTCGCCCTGGGCGATCAGGTTCATCAGCGCATCGGCAAGCAACTCCATGTTGGCATGGTGCCAGCGGCGCCAGCCCGTCGAATTTCCCGCCTGCGGGTTGCGGTAGCCGGTGATGATGGGGTAGCGCGCGTCGCCGCCGATGAACGCTACCCAGACGGGATCGCCCGCCGTGATTTCGATCTCGGTAGCGTTCGCGCCGGCGCGCGACTTGTCGCCAAGGGAATACTCGATCTCGGCCAGCGGCAGCACGTCGCCGCCGTCGGTCAGGCCCGGAATCTCCACGCGGCACATGCGCGCGCCATCGTCATAGCCGCGCACGATGGCGGGATAGCGGCCCGGCCAGAAGCCGTAGGTTTCGCCCGCCTTCATTCTTCGAGGCTCCCCACCCAGAGCCGGGTATAGGCTTCCTGCTGGCCGCCGTCGTCCGTGCCGCTGCCGAAGACATGGGCCGCAGTTATGACGGCCAGCTTCGCGCCGCCGGCGTAGGCGATCAGGTCGCCGGCCACGACGTTCCCGCGCATGGTCGTCCGCGAGGTCTTGCGATGCACCAGGCAGCGCGTCATGTTGCGCAGGCGCTGGGCATCCTTGAACGGGGAGTAGCGCACCGCGCGCGGCTTGTCGCGGTTTCCGAACACCGCCGCGCCGGACGCGGCCAGCGAGAAGAACCACGGCACGGTATGCCGCTCAAGGAAGCCGCTCTCCACGTCCTCGCTGGTGTTGTCGGGAAGGGTCAGCACCGTGGCCTGCTTGAACAGGTCGCCCAGCCGGACAAATTGCAGCTTGCCGTTCTTCCAGCGCACCGCGCCGCCCTCTTCCTGAAGCACGCGGGCGATGTGGAAGGTCGGGGTGTCGCCCACCGGGCAGTAGAAGCGCGGCACGGGAAAGTCGGCATCCACGCCCCTGATGGTCGCGCCGGCGGCCCGGTAGATGGCGGCCAGCGATGCGTTCTCCTTGATGATGGCGCGCTGGCGCACGTAGGCGGCGCCCTGGCAGGCATCGAGCAGCGCGGTCACGCTGTACGCCTCCATGTCACGCTGCCCCTGCGCGGAGCGCCCCGCGATGCGCTTGGACTTGACGATGCGCAGCGCGTCGCCGCCTACGGTCAGCACCTGGCCCTCGGCCAGCCGCTTGTCTAGCCCTTCGTCGCCGGCCCGAATCTCGGCTTCCAGCGTCAGAGGGATGGGGGAAAGGTCAGAGCGGAGCGTGGCGGACTTGATGAGGTCGCCGCGAAGCTGCTTACCGTCGGCGAAGGTCACGATCACGGCTACACCGTCAGGATGGGTTGGAAGAAGGCCCTATGCGGCATTTCCGCTTCGGTCTGGGCGATGTCGCCGGCAATCTCGCTGGCACTGCGCCCGAAGGGATCGACGCCCATTCCGCGCGAGGCTTCGAGTTGCAAGGCCGTCTCGCGCTCGACGTACAGCAGGAACAGGGGGCGAATCAGCGCCCATTCGGGGTCGGTGATTTCCAAGTCGCCGCCGATGGGCGGCACCGGGTCGGCGTTCTCGCGCGCGCGGATGACGGCGTACCCGGCATAGAACCGGGTAGCCGCCATTGCCTGCGCAAGTACCGTTTCCTCGTCCAGCAGATTGCCGGCGGGGCGCTCTTGCGTGGCGAACTGCGTAGCCAGCGCGGAGAGCGTCGTCATTAGCGGTAGTCGTTCGAGTTGCCGGCGCCGATTTCGCCGAAGTAGTGGAAGAACGCCGTGCCGGTAATCATCAGCACCTGCGAGCGGTTCTCCCAGTCGCGGTCGGGGTCATCCACCTGGATGAAGCAATCGACGATGCGCTTGACGCGCAGGTACTGCTGGGGCGTGCCCTCGTACACCTTGGCGTTGAAGTAGCCGCCCTTGGCGATGAGGTTCACCAGCATCTGATCGACGCTGCCGGCCACGTCTTCCAGCAGGGAGATTTGGCCCTGGTGGGCGATCTTGATTTGCTGGGCCTGGTACATCATCGAACCCAGCGGCATCGGCACTTCGATTTCGCCGGCGGGCGCGGTCTGCGGCCACGGGAACTGCTTGCACTTGAGCCAGCTTTGCTCGAAGCCCTCGATTTCCAGGGAGAAGTCGCTGGAAATGGCCTTGGCGCCCAGGGCGCGGGTCGCGTCGTAGTGCCCCTTCAAAAGGGCAGAAGTAGAAACGGTCATGTCGTTGTCCTTTCGTAGGGGATGGGAACGTACATAGGCACTGTATGGCACGCCCTGCCCGGCACTCGGCGCGGTTTTCCGCCTACTGGCAGGCCAGAATGGCTGCTTCCAGCTCGGCCTCGTAGCCCTGGCGCTGCTTGCGCTCTGCGCGCAGGGCCGCCATCTGACGGAAGACGGTGGAACCCAGCGGGAGCGCCTCGACGGCGTAGGCCGGCTTCGTCGGCGCGGAAACCTTACACGGGACGGGAACAGGGACAAGCACCTGCTGCACGTCGGGCGCGCGCTGCGCGGGCGTGGCACACCCGGCAAGGCAGGCCAGCGCAGCAATGGCGATGGTGAGGATGACGGTCTTCATGGCTTCCCTCGCTCGGTCTTCAGTTCAGCGTCGAACGCGGCGGACGCGGCGGCGCACTCGTTGGCGCCGGCGGGCGGCTGGGACTGCAAGATGCTCGCGGCCTGCGCCTGGTAGCCGGCGGATTCGGTCTTCGCCTTGTCGGCGGCGGCCTTCGCCTGCTGCTCGCGCTCGTTGGCTTGCGCAACCAGCTTCGTGAGTTCGTCGTTCTGCTTCTGCGCGGCAGCGGCGACGGCGTTGTAGGACTGCTCGAAGGAATCGGCGCGCTCGTTGGCCGCCTTCAGCTTCGTTTCCAGCGCATCCACCTTGGGCGAGTAGTAGGCAGACGTGGCCTTGTAGCCCAGCCCGATACCCACGGCGATCATGGCGATGACGCCCAGCACCTTCCAGAGCAAGGGATTGAGCGGATTCATTGCGTATCGCCTCCCGGCGGCGCGTGCTCCTTGGGTTTGCTCTTGTCGCCCATGAGATACACGCCCAGGCCGCCGACGAGGGAGCCGAAGCCGATGCCGAACGCCTGCATGTCGAAGTCCTTGCCCTGGGCGATGACGCCCCACGCGGCCAGGACGATGAAGGCGAGAATGCCGACGATGGCGGCAACCCGCCCCGTTTCCAGCGTTTCGCCGTCGTAGTCGGTGATGAGATCCTTGAGCGACATATCGCGTCCCTTTCTGCCGTCAGGCAAGTTCCGTGTCGTGCCGCTCGAAGGCGGCGGCCATCTTGGTGTCGTACTTGTTGGCCGCATAGTTCGGGCCGTTGTAGTTCTTGGCGAACTTCGCCCAGTCCTGGGCCTTCAGCGCCGACCAGATGGCCGGGTTCGCCTTCACGAAGCGCACGAAGGCGTCCAGTTGCGCGGCCTCATCCTGGTACATGGCGTTGATGAACTCCTGCACGGAGCCGTAGCCCAGCAGTTGCCAGTGGAAGCCCATGATCTGAAACAGGCCCCAGCTCGCCGATTCCAGCGCGCAGGCCCGGTGAATCTTCGCCGCCTCGTCCAGGCGGTCGCACTCGGCGACGCCGCCACGGTATCCGCCGGGCGTCGCATTGACGACGCCGGGGTGGCTCTTGGCGTAGGTTTCGGTCAGTTGCGGGCCGATGGCATCCTTCAGGCGGCGGTACATGATGTGCCGCTCGAACAGGATGACGGGGCGGCCATCGTCGAAGAAACCGGAGCCCCGGCTTTCCACTTCGGTGACGGCCTTCACTGCCGCCACGGGCACGGACAGCAGCAGAGCGGCTTTCTGGAAGTCGGCGGGAACAAGCCGTTTGGATTCAGGCGTCGCCATATCAGCCACCCTTCTTGAATTTGTCCGTCATGCCCTGGATCAGGTCGTAGTAGTCGCGCTGCAACTCTTCGCGCGTCGGCGGCTCCACGCCATCGCACTCGCAACGGCTGATGTATGCCATGCACTTCGTCACGAAGCCGAAGATGTGGTTTCGCGCCGCCTCGACCTCGGCAAGGTGCTCGTCCAAGTCCTCGACGCGCTTCTGCAAGCGGGTAAAGGCGTCGCGGTCAGAGGCGTCGGCCTTGAGGGTCACGGCATCCTTGCTGACACGAAGGCCAATCCATCGAAGGATCGTGAAGCCCAGCAGTGCCAGGCCGGCAATGCCGCCTGCTTTCTGTTCGGGTTGAAGTCCGTCCAGCATCCTTACATCCTCCGGCGGGCAAGCACCTTACCGAGATTGCCAATGGAGCGAATCACGGTGTTCAGGCGATCAACGGTTGCGGCTTGCGTTTTCAACTCGGCTTCCTTTCCCTTCTTCCAGTCCTCGAAGGGCTTGCCCTCGAAGAACCGTTTGACGATGCTGGGCCGCATCGCCAAGGCTTCGTTTAGTGATGTGGATGAATATAGGGTGAGGCTAGATGCCGTCCCCATCAGGTTTTCCGACCAGCTCGCGCGCCATTCGGGAGATACAGGAATGAACCGGAAATCGCGCCGGCGGCAGGTTGCCCGCCGCCCCTCCTTTCGGCATAGCCACGATGCCGTCCTCGGTGAATTCCAGCTTGAAAAAGTGGTGCAGCTTGTCGCGGCCTTCGAGATACAGCGTCATCAGCTTGGCGAAGTCGCTTTCCGGGTATCCCTTCAGCACAAGCATCCGCGCCAGCAGGTGTTCCTCGAAAACGCCTTCGCCGGCGGCGGCCTCCGGCACGTCCTCGCCGGTGCGCACCAGTTGCGCAGCCATCGCGCCAAACAACCAATGCAGGCGGCCCGAAAGGCCCTCGACTTCGCCCGCCATGCGCTCGATGGATTCGGCCATCGCGCCGGTGAGGTGCCGAACGTGCCAGGTGTCGCCGCCGACTTCGCCCACCTCGACGGCCTGCACCGAAGTCTGGATGTCTGCCTCGCCTTGCAGGTAGTCCGAGTAGCGCCCAGCGCCCAGCGAGAAGTCGGGGCCGTCCTCGGTCGTCGCGGAAAGGTAGTGGCAAACGGCCAGGATGCGCTCCTGCACCGTCCAATTCGCCGGGTCATCGACGCCACCCTTCGAGGCATCGACGGCGGCGCGCAGGAAGGCCGTGGTGCTGGCCTCTTCCATGTGGCCGGGCATGGCGGCCAGGGCCAGCGAATCGCCGATGGACAGCTCGCGCAGTTGCAGCGTCAGGCGGCGGGTTCGCAATGGGGGGAAGTAGATCATGGGGTCTGGTGCTCCTACGTGAGGCTGACTTTCTGGGAGTTCGCCCAGTCCTTGCGGTCAAGGGCGGTCAGCGTGCAGAGGGTCATGGGCACGGCGAGCTCGACGTACTGGCCGTTCGCATCCACAGGGGAATTCATGGGCATACCGATGGACTCGATCACCAACGGCGAGTAGGTACGGCCCTTGAACTTCATGGCGACGCGCGTGGGCGATTTAGACGGCATGAGGGCTTCGACATAGCCCATGTCGCCCTTCGTCGTCTCGGCGGCGCGCGCCAGCAGGGAGCCATCCTTGGAAAGCTCGATAGGCAAAGCCCACTCCATCAGCTTGTTGAACGGGGCCTCGACCTCGTTGGCCGGGTCGCGCCAGGCGCGGAACAGGGCCACCACCTGGATCTTCACCGGCGGCATCCCGTTGAACACCTGTGTGCTGTTCAGCTTCGTGATGCCGGTGCGTCCCTCGAACTGCTTGAGGAAGTCGTTGGACTTCTGCTGGGCGCCGCCCTCGGTCTTCGTCCCCGACTTGTTGCCGGGCAGCATGACATCGACGATGGGCTGAAGCGCGCCGGATTGCAGCATCGCCATGAGCGCCGGCGCCTTCGATTCCGGCCCGGCCTGCTCGAACGGGCTTTGCCAGTTCAGCACCATTTCCATGCTGGCCTCGGTCAGCGGCGCGAGCACGGTTGCCGCGTCGCTCTGCGAGGTGCGCCCCCAGGAATCGTCGCCGGTCTTGACCACCTCGTAGAAGCTGGCGATCAGGTGCGGCGAAAGCCCGTCCCAGAGAGAGGACAGGCCGCCGCCGGCCAGCGTGGGCGGAAGGATGGAAGGAATGTTCGGCATAGAAGAAAAAAGGGCGCTACCGCACGAGGCAGCAGCGCCCAGGCCCCATCATGGCAAGGAGAACGGGTTACAGGCCCGCGCGCTGACGGATGCGCATGGACTTCATGCGGCGCATCATCGCCCCGGCGGAATGGCTCTTCATGCGTGCCTTGCGGATCGCCACCTTCTGCTTCGCGGACAGGCGGACGTGGCCGGAGATACGCTTGTTGATGCGCACCTTCTTTCCGCCACGGATGACCACCTTCTTGCGGTAGGCGGCATCGAGCGCGGGTTCCTGATCGTCGTCCGAGAACACGAAGGCGTCGATGTCGGCGCCGGCGCCGTCTTCACCCTCGGGCAGCACGGACGCCACCAGGTCGCGCACGCGGTCGGCGGCGTCGCCGTCCCAGTCGTTCAGCAGCGCGCCGGCGTCCTCTTCGGACACGCCGCACTTCACGAGGTAGTCCCAGGCGGTATTGAGCGCCACTTGCAGGACGCCTTGTTCGTCTTCGGTGATGTCGCCGTCCTTGTTGGCATCGGCGATGCCCACGAAGAGCGCCATCAGGCGGTCGGCGTAGCTTTCGCCCTCGTCCAGGTCGTCGGTTTCGGCCCACTGCTGGATGGCGGCCACCGACGACACGGAAATGTCGGCGATGGTGTAGTCGTCGGCGCCGGACAGCTTCGGTTCGTTGTCGTCGGCGGCGTCCAGGGTCTTCTTCGCGGCGGGATCCGGGCGCTTGAGAGCACCGCGCAGCATTTCAGTCACGTTCATGGTTGAGATTCCTTTCTCGGTTCAGGTGGCGGTTACTTGCTCAAGGTCTGCGTCACGAAGGTGCGGCGGTTCGTGCCGTCGTAGCGCAGGGCGTAGGTCACGTCCATGTCCTCGTAGGGCCGCACTTCATTGGGCCGCACGTCGTACACGAACGCCTTGCCGCCCATTTCCGGCTCGCTGGAAGGCACGATCCACTTGGACGCTTCGGCACCCTCGAAGAGGGTTTGCAGGAAGTCCTTGGTCTTCTTCACCGACATGTCCATCGGCAGTTGCAGGTTGTCCTTCGCGGCGCGCGTCACGGCCTCGTCGATGCTGGTGCTCATGTCGGCCACCGCGATCAGCTTCTTGAGGCTGGATTCGACCAGCGCGCAGGTCAGCGAATCGCGGAAGACGTAGCGCCCGCCGCCCGTGTAGGTTTCGTACACCACCGGGTTGATCTTGGCCCGCGCGAGCGCGTTCAAGTCCTGGTCGCGCAGCTTGACGGTCTGCGTGATCTTCACGCGCTGGATGGCCCATTCGCGGCCCGCCACCGGGTAGTTCTTCGGCGCGAAGCCCTTGGCATTCACCTGGGCGTTGCGCCCGCAGGCGTAGGCGATGTTCAGCGTCGCCGCGCCGATATAGCCGTTGGGATTCACGCCCGTCGGGTCGTCGGACTTCAGCGGAGCCCAGAAGGCGTGCATCAGGTGCGCGGTCTGGCTGGCGCCCATGTTGAGCTGATTGACGAACGCGATGGCCGCCTCCACCGACAGATTGCCGGGGATGTCGAAGCGGAGCTGGCGGTTCGTGTCGAACGCCAGTTGCGCGAGCTGGGCCAGCAGTGCCGGGGCCTGCGTGCCGCCGGACGAGATATAGGCGTAGTCGAACTGCGTGTATTGCAGCTTTTCACGCGCACCCATGTAGTCCTGCGTGGTGTAGGCCGTGCCGCCTTCGGAGAAGCACACCTGCACGCCGGACTTCGCCCATTGCTGGCGTCCGTTGGTGTCGTAGCCGTAGGCTTCGGAGCCGGCGGCGATGACAGCGGCAGCACCCAGCACGCCGGTCTGCAATTCGACGGCATCGGTCTGGCCCTGGGCCACGTCCGGCAGGTAGTTCGAGTTGCCGTAGTCGTCCTTGGAATCGGACTTCAGCGAGCCGTAGAACTCGTACAGCAGGTTGTCGTCCTTGTCGCGCAGGCGCAGCGTGAGCTTGTCGTTTGCGACATCCAGGCCGGCGTCCTGCACGGATTCGGCGCGGAACTCGATCTGGATGCCGTCGTTGTGGCATTCCAGGTGCTTGACGGCGAACAGGAACGGGGTTTCCAGTTCCTCGAAGGCGTCCTCGGTCATCACCGTGTAGGTGAAGTCGCCCGTCGGCGCCGGAGCCACTGGCGGCTCGGCCTCCGGGTCGCCGGCGGTCATTTCGACGGCCACCACCAGCCACTTGATGGCAGCGGAGGTCGTCGAAAGACGCTGGATGATGGCCTGGTAGGCGCCCTTGTTCAGGGCTTCCACGACATGCACCCATGCCTCGTTGAGCGCGGACAAGCGCATCTGCTCGCCGTTGCCCAGCTTCTTGAACACGTTGCCGCGATCCACGGCGAACGGCTTGTCGATACGGCCACGAGTGGCCCGCATCATGATCCCGAACACCTGGTCGGAGTTATCACCGGCGGGAATCTCGGAGTTGTCGCGCAGCGGGTTGAGCTGAACGCCGGATTCCGCACCGAGTTGTCGCACGAAAGCGGTACTCATGGCCTCTCCCTTCTCTTACGCGCCGGTGGCTTGTTGGCCGTCGGCAGCGCCGTTGTCTTGACCGGCAGCGCCGGCACCTTCACCGCTGGCATCGCTGGTCGGCGCGGCAGGGTCGGCGGTCTTGTCACCCTCGGGGGCAACAGGAGCGGCGTCCAGCAGCGCGGCCAGGTCGGCCTTCTTGGCGTTGGCCTGGAACTCGATGCCCTTGGCCTTCAGCGCGTCCTTGAGTTGGTCGTAGGACAGACCTTCGGACGGCTTCTTGACGGCGGTTTCGCCGCCCTCGCCGTCGGTGCCCGTGCCTTCGCCAGAACCCGTGCCGCCGGCACCTTCACCGCTGGCATCGCCGCCGGTTTCAGCCGGGATGGCGCCGTCGGAAATGGTCACGGCCAGGGTGTAGCGGTTGAGCTCGGCGATCTGCTCGATGCTCGAAGCCACGCGCTGGAACAGGTCATGCGAGGCAACCTTGACGGTCTTCACGCTTTCCTTGTCGTTGGCGACGTGCTTCAGGAACAGGCCCGGCACCTCGGGGAAAACCACGTCGCGGGGCATGTGGTTCTTCACCGTGACGGCGAGCGGGTACTTGGCGTCGGCGAAAGCCTCGGCCACCAGTTGGTTGGCGTCCTTCCCCGTGAGGGAAGGAGCGCCCAGCTTGACGATCTTGGTCATGTTGGTGCTCCTTTCCGGCCCGCGCGATTAGCGCAGGTTGGTCACGTTGATGGTGGCGCAGCCCAGCGAGGACGGGCCGTGCGGATTGACCGCCGTGAAGTTGCGGGCGTAGAAGCCGGCGCCTTCGCGCAGGTCATCGCCGGCCAGCAGGGGCTTGACGGTCGGGGGAACGGCGTCGCCCAGGACGATGGGGTTGCGCGCCACGTCGGTGGCACGGCCCACGGCCAGGATGTTGCCGCTGTTGGCGGTTTCGGCCACTTCCTTCGGGGTGTAATACACCTCGTACTGGCCGAACAGGCGGCCAATGCGGAAGATGCCGGGGCGCGTGGCAATGCCGGACGGCTCGAACATATCGCGGCCCAGGGACATGTATTGGGCGGCGATGTCCTTGCCGACGTACAGGTGGGTGATACCGTGGTTCATGGTATCGACGGCCATCTGCTGCGAGGCGGCGCCCAGCGCGGCGGAGAAGTCCTGCCAGATTTGCGCACGGTTCATCTGCTGCGAGCGGTTCGTCCAGTCGAAGTTGTAGGTGGACTGGTTGTTCGCGGCCAGGCGGCGGGCCTTCGCCAGCACGTTGTAGTGGCGCTCGTTGGCGAACTGGTTCTGGATGGCGATGATGCTTTCGCTGTACGGATCCAGGTTCAGTTCGTTCGCCATCTGGGTACGACCGTCGATGCTCTGACGGGTGATGACGCGCCACGGGGCCGCGTACAGCGGGAAGGTGCTGACGGACGTGATGATCGAGGGCGTCACGCTGGCGTCACGCTCGAAGTCGATGAAGCCTTCCACCGTCACGGGGATGGTGTCGGGCATCTTCGGGGTCGTGGTCAGGGCATACACGCCGGTGTCGGTGTTGATGGTGCCGCCGATCACGTAGGCGGTGCCTGCGATGGTGATGCCGCCGTTGACGGGCGAGTTGCCGGCGCCGGAACTGTTGATGGGTTCCTGGGCGGCCAGAACGCCATTCACATACACCAGCGAGCGGCCACGCAGCAGCTTGACGCCGGCGGCACCCTGGTCGCAGGTGTCGCTGGTGCTTTGGCCCACGGTCAGCTTGCCGGTCACGGCGCCGTCGGCGGTCGCCGGAACGGTGGTATGGACGCGGGAAGCGCCGACGTAAGCGCCGCCGGAGCGCGTGCCGTCCAGCAGGTCGTTCTGCGCGTAGGCACCGAAGGTGTTGCCGGCCTGGTGGCTGACGATGGCGAGCTTGGCTTCGTTGGAACCGATGTCCGCCGGCAGGTAATGCGCGAACGGGATGGCTTCGGCGAAGGTGGTCAGGATGGACACCACGGCGCGGTTCGGTTGGATGGAGCCTTGGTCGTGATGGACGGACGAGGCCGAATCCAGCGCGGCGCCGTACTTGCGCTTGGCGTCGGTCGAGGTGGCGTAGGCCAGGTGCAGAGCCTGCTCGGCCACGTCGGCGGGGACGCTCATGCCGTGCTGCTCTTCGTAGATTTTCACGCCGTCGAGGATGGCGCGGGTGACGCGCTCTTTCTCGCCTTCATCCTTGCAGTCGTCGAGGACGGCTTGCAGGGTTTCGGGAATCTTGACGCCGGTGCTCTGGCTCGTCGCAGTCGCCATGAAATCGGCGGCAGCGGCGGAATCGAAGGTGCCGCTCGGGGCGGCATTGTCCTTCAGGGAGGTGATGAAATTGGATACTTCGGCAGTCTCGCGCTTGAAGTAATCCTGTTGGATGCGCTTGGTCATGGTTTCGTGTCCTTTCGGAGAAGTTCAAACACAGGAAATGCCGACTGGTAGCCGACTGCTGGTCATTCTCCGGGCCGCAAAATCACGCCAAAGGCGGTTTTTCCGGTTTTCTACTACCCCGTCCAGGGGCTACGACGGGAGCCTTTCGCCGCTCTCGAATTGCTCGCGCCCGTCCATCGCGTGATGCACGAACAGGCCCGGCTCGTCCTCGTCGGATGTCGGGCGACACCAGCACGAATCGCTAACTTCGTGCTCCCGAAAGTCGCCCAGCGGGATGACGTGGAGCTGTTCAGGGTTCATCCGGTGCCCCGTCTTCAAGGTCTTCCGCCGGCCCGGCGGGCAGGTGCAGGTCGTCGCGGCGGTTGGTCACATACCGGGTGGTGTATGGCGGGATGTTGGACGTGGTTTCGTAGCCGACGACCTCGAAGGCGATGCGCGCCGGGTTCGGGCCGTCGCCCAGCAGCACGTAGATCACGTCGTTGGTGCGCACGTCGAACCACTCCGCGCTGCCCGACGGGCCTTCCGGTTCGATGAGGAAGCGGAACTCGTCGATGCCACCCGTGTTCGCGTCCTTCCTGTCCATCATCGGCGACGCCCCGAAGGGATCCGCCGGCAAGGCGTAGCCGTTGCCGACGTAGGCGTACTCGAACTGCTCTTCGTCGCCGGTGTTGAGCACGGCCAGGCCGCCCAGCGTCGGGTTGCCATCCACCGTTTCCTCGCCGGCGCCGGAGCGCGTGACGCTCTTGCGGAAAAGCTGGATGTTGAAGGCGTTGGGGTGATTGACCACGACATTGCGGGCCATGCGGTTGATTGCTTCGGGCACGTTGTTGAGCATCGCTCTATCCCTTCAGTTCTTTTTCAAGTACCGCCCTTGCACTGGCGGAAAGTTTGCGCACCACAGCCACAGGCATTCCGAACCTGCTGGCAATCTCTTCATCGGCAGAAGCCTTCGCGGCCCGGCGCGAAGCCGGAGCAACCTTCTTCGGCAGCTTGGCGGAACGCGAAACCGCACGCACCAGCTCGCGCTTCTCCCGCGCCCGGACGGCTTCGGCCTTGCGTTGCTCGCTGGTCTTGATACGGGTCGGTACTTTGCTCTGCGCGGCTTCCTCGGCCTCGGTCTGGGCGGCCTGCGTGCGGGCGTGGTATTCCGATACCCGCTGCATGTGCTTTTCCAGAAAGCGCAGGATGGTATTGGACGATTCCAGCTCGGTCATGACCCGCAGGACGTGCTTGCAGGCCACGCCCATAAGCCGGGGGTTGCGGATTTTCGGATAGCCGGTTTCCTTTCTCCCAGCAGCGAACCCGCCGATGGTGGCGACGTAGCGGAAGAAATACCTATGGCGTTCGCACGAACAATCGAACGACAGCTTTTGCTTGCGCAGCCAGTTGGCGATCTGCTTGGGCGACTTCCCGCCCTTGCCATCGAGCGGCGTGGCCGCCATCTGCGCGGCGGCAGCCTCGAACCCGTGCAGTCGCACAATGACATGGTGGCGCGTTACCTTGGAATCAGGCCCGGCGTTGGTGATGAAACGAATCTCCCCGTTCAGAGCAGACACAGGAACCCCGGTGGTAATTTCCTTGCGGGCCTTGTCGATGTCGCTCCGGGGCTGGCCCGGCTTGTTGCTCACATAGCCCAGCGGGGTCGAGGATGCCAAGTCGATTACCTGGCGTGCCGTGATTCCGCCCGTTCCCTTGAACCGCCTTTCGGCCTGCTTCATGTTGTGGCGGAACGTCGCCAAGTCGTCCGACGTAATAGGGCGTGCCTGCCCGCCCAGCGTGGTGAATAGGACGCGGTTTGCATCCCACTCCCCGCGCACCTCGCGCTCGGTCAGGATGATGTTCTTCTTGGGCGGCTCCGCACCCGCTGCCTCGCGCTCTCTGCGGTCGGCGTCGAGGCGCCCCTTGGCCTCACCTACATGACCCTTGACCTTTCCGAACCAGTCAGCCATTCAGATACTCCCACCGCAGCCCTGTCCTAGTGGGCAGGCCGCGAAGCTGTTTGCTGATGACAGAAACGCTGATGCCCTTCCCCTTGGCGGCGTCTTCCTTGCTCGGGAAGACCTCGCCGGTATTCAGGCAGCGAATGGGCTTGCGGTTTGCGGCCGCTGCCGCCTCGTCGCGCCGCCGGCAGAACTCTGGGTCTTGGCACCGTTCCAGCATTTCCTTCCGCTTGCGCTCGGCGTGCGCCTTCGCAAATTCGGGATCCGCGTGCAGGCGCTTGAGGGTGGCAGACGATGCCGCCGCCACGCTTTGATATGCCGGGCCTCGCTCCTTCATCGAGCGACGGCGCGATGCCGCCGACTTCGCCTTGGCCTCGTTCGTCTGCATGACGGACACCCGTGCGCTGGCCTTCTTCGCGTAGTCCGGGTCACGCCATCGCGCGGCGTTCTGCTCACTCGCCCGCTGGCTGTTCCGCGCACGGAATCCTGGCCGCTTCCATTGCTCGGTCAGCAGCCGTTCAGCGGTCGGCAGAACATTCAGGGCGGGCTTCAGCCGGTCGATGGCGGCCTGTTCCTGGTCGCGCAGGCTATCCGGCACGCATCTGAACATCAGACGGTGACGCAACGAATCAAGGCCGTGCTCGGCCACGATTTCGGACAGGATGGGGTTATCGTGCTTGCCGTTGCGGAGCTTCGATTTGTGCTCGCTCCACCGCTGCTCAACATCCACGGACGAGCCGATATACAGCCTCCCGTCTGGGGCCTCGATGGTATAGACGCCGCTGATCTTTTCTTTCATGCGGCCATCCTATTGAGCACCAAGCTATCGAAACTGTTACGTTTTCCGATATTTCACGCGCTCGCCCATACGGGGGTTCCGTTCTCCCGCAGGTCGGCGATTGATTCAAACCCGACGCGGCGCTTGATGGCGATGAGCTGGCCTTCGTTCGGGAGCACGATGCGCTTCTGGGAAAGCGGCTGGTCGATGCTGTCCAGGCCGGCGGCGGCCATGACCGTCAGGTATTCGTCGCGGCGGCCATAGACACGCTGGGAAACCAGCGTCATGTCGAAGGCTTCGTCCGGCTTCGTCTCGTAGTAGATGGCCGTGGTGTCCCAGGGCTTGACGCTCTCCGCGAACTTGCGGACTTCGCGGTAGAAGGACTTGGCGGCGCGGGTGTCTTGGTCGAGCATGGCCGGGCCTTTCAGATGGTCAGGATTCCGCCCCCGGCCAGGTGCCGGAAGGCTTCAGCCATGCGGACGGTGCTCTCCACCGTGTCGGAGCGCAGGGCGTACAGGCACGTCGCCAGCGCGGCCACCTGCGCGCACGTCACGGTGGCGTTGATGCGGAACTTGGGGCCGCTGACTTCGATCCCGTCCTGCTCGATGGCGGCGCCAGGGTTCGCCCGGTTCGCCCGGTCGCCGAACACCAGTCGCGGCGCCTTGCCATCCGCCGCCACGCCATTCTTCAGGGCCTGGAAGGCGGAAATGGCGGGAAGCAGGTCGGCGTCGGTGAAGAGCTTGTCGCGGGTGATGTCCGGCACGTTGGTCAGGACGGTACAGCCCTCGCGGCGCTCGGCGCGGTACGGCGCCTCGGCGCTCACCACCAGCACGCGCGATTCGGTGTCATAGGCCGAAAACAGGCTGCACGGCTGGCCGCCGTAGCCGGTGAAGGTCGCCTGAATCTGGATCATGCCCCGCCCCCTTCGCCGCCGGCGTCAGGCACGGCCACGTCGTAGGGTCGGATGTCGGTTGCGCCGCCGTTCGGCCCGGCCTCGCGGCTGGTGATGCCGATTTGCTGTACCACAGGGTAGCCAGCGGGATTCGCAGCGTCGCCCGGAGTGCCCTTGCCGTCGTTCGGCTCGCCAGCCTTGGGGGCGTCGAAGAGCGGGATTTCCGCGCGCAGGGTGATGTCGATGGCGAGCACCGTCAGGTTCTTGGCCTCGGTGGGGATGTTCATGGCCGGCACATCGGGAAGCTCAACCTGTACGGGCCAGTCCATCGGCTGGCTGGCGAAGGTGTAGCGCGCCGTGAATCGACGGTTCGGCGTGGCATCTAGGAACAGTCCGAATTGCGCGGCCAGCGAGTGGGCCGTGGGTTCGTCCGTGGCGAAGATGACGATTTGCGCCCGGATGTCGCCCGCCACAGCGCGCAGGCCGAACATGCGCTCCTTCTCGTCGGTGGGGATGACGACCATTTCCCGGTCGGCCACTTGGCGGGTGTAGTCGCGCCCCGTCGGGGTGTAGTCCTTCGCCAGCGCCACGAGGATGGCGGGCATATCGGGCGGGCGCGACGGCGCGTCGTGGATGTCGCTGCGCATCCAGAGGGAAAGCATGTCCTCGGCGGCGTCGATCATGCGGGACGGTGCCCAGGCGATGCTCTTTGCCACGCCGCGCGTGATGTAGCTTTCCAGCGGCTTCGTGGTCGCAACGAGGGTCGCGTAGTAGCGGCCCATGAACTGCCCGAAGGCTTCCTTGACGGGTTGGAGCATCGCCGCCCCTATCAGCGGTTGAACCGGCCCATGAGCCGGTCATACAGCGGGTCGGGCTTAACCTCGTCCGGCTTCGGCTCCATGAAACGCGGCAGCGCGCCGGCGCCGTGGAAGGCAGCCATGTCGCGCGCCATGCGCTCGCTCACGCCACCGGCCAGCACCAGCGGGGCAATTCCGGCGGCGTCCAGCGCCGTGCCGGCGTCGATGCCCTTGGCAGCCAGCATGGACAGAAGCTGCTCGTTCTCGGCACTCAACCGCTCGATCACCTCGCAGGCCCGCTCGCGCTCGCTGTTCGCGGCGTCCAGCAGGTGGGCCATGCCGCGCAACTGCTCGTCGTAGATGGCGGCCTCGATGTCGTCCAGCGTCATGTCGCGCACGTCGTCCAGGGTGTAGCCCCGGTTCGTGCTGTAGTTCGGTTCCAGTACGTAGTCGAAGCCGAAGAACTCGGGCCGGGTCTGGTCGATGGCGGACGAAAAGCCGCCGGTGCGGCTGGCGTACAGCTTCGCGGCCACCTGGCCGGAATCGGTATCAAGGAACTCGGCCTGATGCTCGATGGTGCCGTCGTCGTGCGCGCGCAGCAGCGTGGTCACGAGGGCCGGTTCGACGATGGACGGCTTGCCCCCTTCCAGTCCGCCCTCGGCAGGGTTCAGGCCGAACTTGATGCGCGGCCAGTGGCCGTAGTAGCCCTGCATGTCGCGGTTGCGCACGCGCTCTTGGCAGGCCGGGCCGTTGATGGCGGAGACGATGGCGCGGATGTTGAAATGCCGCTCCTTGCCGCGATACTGGCGGCCCCGCTCCTTCAGGTTGTAGGTGATGACGTTGGTTTGCATGGGGAGCCCCCTTTCTTCATTCGCCTGATGGTAGGTCGCAGGCGCCGTCGGGCCGGGTCGCTTTTTCCCGTTCTTGCGGGCTACCTGGTCTTCATCCGCACTTCGAGGCCGCGCAGCAGGCGGTGGGCGGTGTCGTGGTTGCACCCGCCGATGAACTTGCAAACGTCCTCGGCGGTCGGGCTGATTTCGCTGTTTTCCAGCGCCGCGTAGAGCCGCTCCACCATGTCGGCGTCGTCCGGCTGCCCCTGCCGCGCCCCGGCCTGCCCGGACAGCGCCGCCACCCACAGCAGGGAGCCCAGCACTTCCAGCAGCATGGCGATCACCACCCCAGACCACGTATTGAGGGCCTCGATGGGCAGGCCGGTCACGGCGGTCACGCGCGCCACCACGGGATCCACCTCGGCCCCGGCGGCTTCCTGGTCGGTCAGCGCGGTCAGCCGGGCGCGCAGGTCGTTCGCCCGCTTGCCCTGGGCCAGTTCGATTTCCAGCGCGGCGCGGCGCTGGGGGTCTTTCGTGCCGGCGAGAATGCCAGCCACGGTCGCGGCGGAGCGGGCCTTGTTCTGGGAAAGCTCGGCCTCGATGGCGGCGCGCTGCTCCTGCATGGCGCTGGCCTTGGCGGACGACGCGGCCCGGCCCTCGGCGGCGCCGTGGCTGGCGTTGGCGAAGAACCAGATATGCCCCCAGAGCGCAGCCAGGAAGCACAGGCACCAGACCGGCCAGACCACCAGCCGGGAGAAGCGGCCCAGCAGCGCGGGAAGCAGATGCACGGCCAGCACGATCACGGACGACAGGCCGGCCAGCAGCCACCTATCCACCTCCGCGCCGGCGCGCTGCCATGCGCTCACGACGGCCATAGACACGGCCAGGCCGGTGACGGCCACGGCAAAGATGCGAGTGATTGCGTCCTTCATCATCGGGTTTCTCCTACACGTCGGCGAACATTTCGGCGGCCTTCTTCGATACCTCGTCGGTCAGGCTGTTGGTCAATCCCCCGGCACCGTCGCTCACCATGTAGGTGGCGCCTTCGAGGAAAGCGAAGCTCATGGCGTCGATCAAGTCGGGGGACTTGATGCCCTCGCGCCGCATGTCCTCCTTGGACATCATCACGTAGCGCAGGCCGCCGGCCTCGCTGAAGTGATACGGCAGCCGGGAACCCTGGTCGATGATCTTCTCGCGCAGCTTCTTGGAAATGCCCTGTGGCAGCACCGCGCGGCCTTGCCGGACGGCATCGCGGAAGCGCACCATCGCGCACGCGCGCAGGTTGTAGAAGCGGGTCTTGTATTCGTTCTTGAAGCAGGGAATGCCCCAATTCACGCGCACCACCGTGGCGCCGGAACGCTCGATCAGCTTGCAGACGGTCGCGCCCACGCCGCCGGCATCCACGTACAGCGTGGCGTTGGACAGCTTGCCCACCAGATTCACCAGGTCGCCGGCCAGGTCGATTTCGTTCTTGTCGTTGGCAGCGATGGGGATTTCGATGTATTCCACGCGGCGCGCGTCCGGCCCGTGGTCGGTGTCGCCGATGATTTTTGCCACCACGGCCACGGAATCATCCCGGTACTCGCCCAGGGCCACGTCGGACAGCACCACCAGGCCGAAGGGTTCGTCGTCGGCGATCAGCTTGCGCGGCTCGAAGGCTGCTTCCAGGTCGGCGCGGTTCAACAGGACATTGCTGCTGCTCTGGGCGAACAGGCCCAGCACCCGGATCTGGTATTCGACGGAACTGCGCCCGCCGCTCTCGTTCGCGCGCTCGCGCAGCCATTGGGTCGTGACGAAGGGCGACAGCTCCGAATTGAAGCGCAGCGCGTGCCAGCTTCCCCCGTTCTCGCGCTTCAGCGTGTGGTGCGAATCGTAGAAGCGCCCAGCGTTGCGCGCACCCTGCGACGCCATGAGCGTGCGGTTCCCGCCCTGGGTCTGGGTGCCGTCGATCACGTCGAAGTGGTCGTCCGACACGCCGGCGGCTTCGTCGATGATGATGAGCTGCCAGTAGCGGTGCTTGCCGGCCACGCCGATGGCCTCACCCTTCTTCATGGCGATCTGGGTGATGAACCACTGCTCGGCAAACCCGTTCACATGGACGCGGGTCTTCGTGATGGTGAAAAAGTCGTTCAGCCAGGCGTGCGGGCCGTTGGCGATGGCGATGCGTGCATCCTGCATTTCCTTCCAGATGCCGTCCGCCACCTGCTGGATGAACGGCGCGCCGATGTAGGTGTTGCTGCCCACCTCCACCTTGCCCTCATAGACCGCCACCGGGAAGCACAGCAGATGCCAGAGCGCGATGCGCGCGAAGCTGGCCGTCTTGCCGGTGCCGGTGCCGGACACCACGGACACCTTGGCGTTCTCGGGCGTGATCGCCTGGAACAAGTCCATCTGGTCGGCGCTGGGCATGAAGCCCGTCACCTCCACGGCGAAGCGCAGCGGGTCGGCGTGATACCGCTCCACGAACTCCGCGTAGCGCGGGTCTTCCAGCAGGTTCCGGTTCCTCTTCTTGGCCGCCATGATGCGCCTAGCTGCCCGTGGATTCCGGCTCTTGCGGAGGCTGGCCGTCCTCGTCGTCGCCCGCCGCCGGCGTAGCGTCCTCGATCAGGCCGCGCTCGGACAGCACCGCCGCCTGCCGCGTGCGAGCCTGGGCCATCTTGTTCTCGTAGATGAGGTAGAGGTCTTCGCCCGACACCATGTTGATATTGACCTCGACATCCTTCTCCTTGAACAGGCCCAGCGCGCGCGCCAGGTTGTCCATCGCCTTTTCCTTGGAGAGCATCAGGACTTCGATCCCTTCCTTGCCCACCTTGACGCCGCAATAGACGAGGCGCGCCGCCGGCGACAGGTTGCGGGTGTCGTTGAAGAACACTTCCTCGATGCCGTGGCCGTGGCACTCCGGGCAGTCCTCGTGCGGGGCCTTGCGCTTGTCGTACCAGTCGTCCGTGTAGTCGGGGAACTCGCCGATGTCGTCGGCACTGTCCGCCTTCTTCCGGCGGGCGCGCTCGCGGTCGTGCTTCTTCTTGGCCTCTTCCAGCCCGGACGGGGTGTATTGCCGGGCATGGCCCTCGCCCCAGCAGTACGGGCAGCAGACCCGGCGAAGCTGGGAGATTTCGTTCGCGTCGAAGGTGACGATGGCGGCCCACAGGCGCATGAGCTCGTCGCCGTCGATTCCCAGCCGACGGGCGCGTGCCGTGGCAAGGGTGACGATGGCTTGGCTCACCTTCGGATTTTGTAGAAGCTGCCAGCCCTGCGTCATCGCGCTCTTGGGGCTGTATCCGGCCCTGATTGCAGCCGCCGATGCGTTCCAGTCCACAAGGTATTCGCGCACGAAGATTTCTTGCTGGTCGGTCAGGTCGGCGAACACTCCGAACTCGTCCGGGTCGCGCTCCACGGCCTGCATCGTCGTGGCCGGCAAGGTTTCGATGGTTTCTCCGGTGATGGTTTCGCTCTTCTCGGAAACCATGCGGCCAGAAACCTTTGCCTTCGGCTTCGCGCTCTTGCCGGTCTTTGCCTTGGTTTCGATGGTTTCGGGCGTAGGTTTCTCGCCCGGCAGGTGCAGCGGGGCCTTCTTCAGCCAGCCGTCGGCGGTCGCGCGCTTGCGCACAGCAGGGGCGGACACGGGCAGCTCCATTTCGGCCACCAGCCAGGTGTAGCCGTCGCGCGGGTCGTTCTCCCACTTGGCGCGAACGGCAGTCCACTTCTGCGGGGAGAGCTTCGGGGGTGCGGCCATACGGTTCTCGTCTTCTTCAAGGTCAGAGCGCCAGGCTCAATTGATGGGTCTGCGGGGCGGCCACGGCGCACTCCATGCGGAACCGCTCCATCTTGGTCTTCGCCGCCTTGGCGGATTCGTTGGCACGCTCCACGGCACCCACGAGGCGGGATCCAGCGCGCATTTCCTCGAACTCGGGGTTCAGCTCGGCGAACCGGGCCAGGGCAAGGCTGGAATCCTCGGACGCAGCCAGCATGACGGCCACGGCATCGGTCAGGGTCTGCACGCGGTCATGCAGGCGCTTCAGGGTTTCCATGTCGCGTTGCCGGGCCTTCTCCCAGGCGTCGAACATCCAGGCGGACACTTCCCGCTCTTGGGTCATCCGGGCGCCCACCTCCCAGTCATCGGTCGCACCGAAGAGGAAGTCCACGGACACCTCATACACGCGCGCTGCGCGCACGATGAGCCACAGGGGCACGCTGTTGGTATCCGTCGCCAGCTCCACCTTCGACAGCTTCGAGGGGTTCGCATACCCCAGACGACGCGCTGCCGCGCTCTGGGACAGGTTGCACAGTTCCCGCGCCGCGCGCATCCGGGCACCGATGGTCTTGACCGCCGCCGCCTGCTCTTGGCGCGTGGTCAGGGACATGGTTTTCTTCTCTGTTGCCATCGTTACACCCTCCTGATAGTCCAGCCGCCGCCCGCCTTCTTCGCCTGCTTCTGGCAGAGGAAGAACCGGAACGGGAACATGCCGGCGGCCACCTTCAACTTCAGCCACCCGTCTTCGCGGATGAATCCGCCCTTCGTCTCATGCACCTCCAAGGCCCCGTCGGCCAGCGTCACCAGGAAGTCCGGCGTGTAGCGCGTGTTGTCAGCCAGCTTCAGGGTCATGGCTTCGTAGGCCCACCACTGGATTTCCCCGCTCACGCGGCGGGCTTCCAGCATCTGGGCGTACTCGGCCTCGGTCTTGTTCATGTCAGGCTCGCGCACGGTGCCAGTGGCCACGGGGAGCGCGTGGGCCTGTCCGCCTTCGGCCACTCCGGCGCGGGCCGGCTCCGCTGCGCGCTTCTGGTGTGCGGCAAGCTGCTCTTCCGTCCAGCGCAAGGTATTCGCGGACATCAGGAAGCCTCCCCGCGTTTTTCCAGCCACGCGCGGCGCGCGCCCAGGGTCTTCTCGTCGGCCATGCGGAACTGCGCGCACTGGCGGGGATACACCGACGACGGGAAGGACGACGTGCTGGGGCTCATGGCGCAGAGGCCGAAACCCAGGCGGCCCATCTGCCCGGCATCCTTCATCCGGTAATGGCCGCAGTCGATGCACTTCACGGTGTCGTCGGCATTTACCGGCATCCGGCCCCCAGTCGTTCGATGGTCATGGCGAGCAAGTCCAGTTCGGACAGGCGGTAGGTGCGCTCGAAGGCGTTGGTGCCCAGCCCGTGCAGGCCGCTCTTGCCTTGGTGGTGCTCCGGGCACAGGGGCACGGTCAGGAAGTTGCTGGCACGCTGGCTGGCTCCCTGCCCCTCGCGGATGTGATGCACCTGCGCCGGCGTGGCACCAAGGCCCAGGTGGTCGCAAAGGATGCAGCCCAGGGCGGCGACGCGGCCCATATGCTTGCGTTCAGCAACGGTAGGTGCGCGCTTCATGCCTTCCTCCGCTTCCCGGCCTTGATGAGCTGCACCGCCGAACGGGAAACGCCATGACTTTCGGCGACGACGCGCTGGCTGCGGCCATCGGCACGAACCTCTGCCGCCTGCTGGTCGGTCAGCTTGGCTTGGCCGTTCCTCTCCCCGAACATGCGCTTGAAGCGGTTGCGCTCCTTGCCATCGTCCATGTTCTCTTGGTGCGTGCCCAGGTACAGATGCGACACGCGGATGCACCGCTTGTTGTCGCAGTGGTGGTTGATCTGCATGTCGGCGGGGATTTCGCCGTTCTCCAACTCCCAAGCCAGACGATGTGCATAGACCGTCTTGCCGCGAAACTTGGCATACACATAGCCGGTCAGCGGGTCGGCATACCCGCCGACTTCCAAGCAGCCGCCGTCCGTGAGGATGGCACGAGCGCGCAAGGATGCGCGGCGGCGGGCAAGGTAGCGGTCGAGGTCTTTCATTGGTCGAACCTCATCAGCTCATTGACGACGCGCTCCACCTCTTCCTCGCTGGCATAGCCAGCGGCCTTCAGCACTCGATCCCAGACCACGGTAAGCACGGCACGGAACACCTGCTCGAACCGCTCATCGTCCATGCTGGAAAAGGACAGGCTTTCAGCTTCCAGCCGCAGCTCGCCGCGCACGTTGTAGACCGGCTTGTAGAACCCGGCCAGGATGGTCATGTCCTTGCGGAACCGCTCGAAGTCCTTGGCGACGGGCAGACCCTTGTATTCCAGGGGCGTGACCGGCTCCCACGTCTCGAAGGCCAGCTTGAACAGGGCAAACGCCTTGCGGTGGAACTTGACGTTGCGCGCCTTGCGCACCGTTGCGCGCACGCCCTGGCCGGCCTTCAGCTTTTCGACGAAGGCGGCGGCCTCCGCGTCCGCCGGCGCCAGCGCGCCGTTGAGGGTCTTCACCAGAACCACGTCGCTCATGGTCAGGCTCCAATCCGCGTGCGGTAGGTCACGATGTCGCGCGCCGTCCAGGGGCTGCACCCAAAGATGCGGCCCAGTACGCCGTAGCCCTTGCGATGCGCGCAGGTGCCGGACTGCCAGCCGTGGTACATGGCGCGCATTTCGCGCACCTTGGCGTCGGACAGACGGGCCTTGTGGTGCCTCTCGCCGGGTTTAGGCATGATCGCCCCCTTTCCGATGGCTGGGCCAGTCGAAGACGACGGACTGGCCGCCGTCCTCGCGCAAGCGGTCGAACACGCGCTCGCCCAGGTAGGACTTGATGCCCGGCACCACGCGCCCGCCCTCTTCGGCGTCGTCCAAGGCCAGGTTCGACATGAGGATGGTCGGGTGCCGGCGCTCGTACCGCTCGTTCAGGATGTCGAACAGCAGCAGCTTTTCGGTGTCGGAGCCGAACTGCACACCCACCTCGTCGAGGATCAGCAGGTCGGGGAACACCAGCGCGGCGATGGCCTCGCTCTCGCTCTCGTCGGAGCCGCGCCCCCAGGTGTCCTTGACGCGGCGCACCGCGCGCATGACCGTGGTGAAGAGCACGGCGGCGCCGTGGTGCTCCATGATTTCCAGGCCGATGCCGACGGCCAGATGCGTCTTGCCGGTGCCGGGCAGACCGATGAACAGCGCGGAGCGGCCCGTCTTGCGGATCTCGCCGAACTGGGCAGCGTAGGCAGCGGCGAAGTCCAGCGCGCGCTTCTGGCCGGGCAGCTTCGCCGCGTAGGTGGCAAGGCGACGGTCGCGGAACCGCTCGGGGATACCGGCCTCGCCGATCTTGCGTTGCCAGCGCAGAACCGCATCGGCGCGCACCTTGGCGTCGGCTTCAGCCTGCTCGCGGGCCTTCTCTTCGGCGGCGCAGGTCGGGCAGGCCGTCCAGGCGTTGCCCAGGAAGCAGCGCGCCTCGAACGGGCCGTGCGCCGCGCAGGTGTCCTCGCGGGTCAGCGGCGGGGTGTGGAAGCCGGAATGGATGGGTTTCGTGGTCGTGGCGGTCACAGTGCGCCTCCTTGGCCGTAGTTGCGGTTCTCGTAGCCGCCGTGGGTGCCAGTTGCCGCCGGGCCGCGCACGGCGCCGCCCTCTTGGCCCTGCTTGGCGTACCAAGCCCTGCCACGAGTTCGTCGCGGACACGCGCACGGCGTCGGCGGGGGTGATGCCGGCCTTGGCGGCCTCGGCCTTCACGTCATCCCATGCGGTTTGCGTCAGGGGGGTGCGCTTCGCAGTGCGCACCTTCAGCCAGTCCTCGGCGTGCTTGCGCTCTACGCCCTCGGCAACCAGTTCGCGCACGCCCAGCGCACGCGGCAGGCGGTCGGCACCCTTGCCGCCTTCGGCAGCAGGCGCAGCAGCGGCGCCGCCAGCCTGTCCGGGTTCAGCAGGCGAACCTTCGCCGTCAGACCCAGGGGCCGAAGGTGCAGGCGCGCCAGCGCCCCCTGTATTCCCGTCAGGGAATACAGAAGAATCTTTATCTGTATCTTTATCTAGCGTGACATCGCGTGACGCGCCGTGACCATCACCATTCCCAGCAGCTTCGCGGGCCTGCTTTTCGCGCTCGCGCTGGGCTTGTTTCCTCTCGGCAGCGGACTTTGCGCCGGTTTCCGGGTTGCCCGCATCCTCGCGTTTCGGCTGGCGCTTTTCCCAGCCGGACAAGCGATCACCGTCCAGCACGCGGCCCTGCATGGCCTTGAAAATCGCCTCGATGGCCTCGTCCGTCACGTCGAGCGCGCTTGCCACGTCTTCCGCCGTGACGGTGACGTGACCTCGCGTGACATTGCGTGACGCATCCACCATCAGATGCAGGGCAACCGACAGGACGAGGGAAATGGGCTGGCCGGAAGTGCGCGCGACGGTGCGCCACTTCGGGTCATTGGGCATGTCATGCCACAGTCGGAACCACTCAATAGCCGCCATGCAGCCCCCCATTGCTGGCAGCGAAGGCCGCGTTGAAACCGGGGGCGCCCCGGAAGCGTTGTGCCGCCGCAATCAGGTATTCCCGGCACCGTTCCGTCACAAGCCAGCGCCGGTTATTCAGCTCGGCGCCGCGCCCGGTCGTGGCCCACCCGCCGAACGGATCCACGATCAGGTCGCCAACTTCGGACAGGAAGCGGACGAAGTGCTCTGCCAGCTTGACCGGCATCAGCGCCGGATGAGCCGGCAGGCCATGCCGGGCTGCAAAGTCACGCGCGGCCTGCTGGTCGGGGTCGCGGTGCGGGACGGCCAGCACGTTGCGGGCGATGGCGCCTTCGGTCGGCGCGCTGAAGCTGCCCTCGCGCACGGTATAGGCCCCGCCAGCGTAGCGGGCGTACTGCTGCACACCCCCTGCGTCCATGAACCGACGGTGCTTCTCGGTGTGCTCGCGCAGGCAGCGGCGATTGTCGGCAATCACCAGCTCCGGGTCGTTGGTGAACCACAGCACATGCTCATAGGCGGTGTTGTGATGCACGCGCTTGATCGAGGCCCACTGCACGGGGCCGGGCGGCTTCGTCGGGTTGTGCCAGATGAAACGCTCCATCAAGTGCAAGCCCAGCTTGTCATGCAGCGCCAGGGTCAGGCGTTCCAGGTAAAGCGAGCGCGCCGGGGAGCCGGGCACGAAAATGTCGTTGCCAAGGTTCAGCACCACACTACCGCCGGGCCGCAGGTGCGCCACGATGGGCTCAAGAATCGGCAGCAGCCAGTCGATGTAGGCAGCTTGGTTGGCATTGCCATAGGCGCGTTGCTTCGCCAGCGGGTACGGCGGCGAGGTAAAGGCCAGCGTGATTTGCTCTCCAAGGCCAGAGAACACGTCCTCGGCATTTGCCCACAGGGCGCATCCAAGGTCGGTAGAGAACGCCAACAGGATGGAGCGGCGCGGCGCCGGCGTCAGTTCCTTCTTGGCGTCGCCGCTCAAGCGCCAGGTGCCACGATCAACCCGTTCCAACACGCCAAGGTGCTTCAGGGTCTGCTGATGCCAGCGCACCTTGCGCTCGAACAGGTTGTAGCTCTTGCCGGACTTGCCCACGGGCACACGCGCGTCAAGCGCCGCCTCGGGAATGTCGAGTTGCAGAGCAAGCTGTTGGAAGAGCTCGCGGTTCGTCAGGTGGTCACGGCCAACAAATGGCGTCAGCACATCCTCGGCGGACAGGCCCTTGATGTCATCCATCTGCGGCTTCATTCAGCACCCCGCAATCGGATGAATGCGCCAGACAGGCCGCACGCGGCCAGGGTGTCGGCATTGGCCTTGCCGAAGGCGATCAGGACGGACGGCGCGCCCGAATTCCCGGCACGCCCCCCCCCAGGCAGCCTGAACGACAGGCGCCCACGCAGGAACAGCATGGCGTCGGCCTTGGGCCAAACGTGGTCTTGGAAGACGGCGGTTTCAGTGCGGGCAAACACCAGGGCGATAGCATCGTTCCAGCCACAAGGCCGCGTGCGGGCCATATGGCGGGTTGCACCAGACGCGGCCAGCCCATTCACGGGTCAGGCCGTCGTCGCGGATAGTGAATTGCTGACGCGCCGTGCGCCACGGCTGGTATTCGCTGGCGCAGGGATCGAGGTCGAATTCGCCCAGCGTCGCCAGCAGTTCCGGCGGGGTCAGCCAGTCGTGCGTCGTGGCGGTCGAACCGGATTCCCCGGTTTCAAACAGGACGTTCAAACCGTACGCTCCTGCTGTTGGGCTACGACATGACGCCAGCGGTAGCCCTTGTGGCTCTTCTGCGTGCCGTTGCAGCATTCGGAAATGCAGGATGCGCGGAAGCCTTCGCGCACGGCATCGGCGCGCGACGGGTAGCGATGCAGCAGCACGCCGTCGAGGGACAACCTATCGACGGGACTTGCGTTCGGGTTTTCTGCGCCGGACGCCACCGGCGGCCTGAAGCCCAGCACATGGACAGCGTGCTTCAGGTTTTCGCTGGGAGTGACGGCTTCGAGGTTGTCGATGCGGTTGTTTTCCTTGTCACCGTCGATGTGATTTACCTGCATTCCAGGCGCAATGGCGAGGAAGGCTTCGGCCATCAGACGGTGAACAGACCGGCTATACGCCTTGTTCCCAGCCCACAACTGCACGCCGCGATAGCCACTATTCCAAAGCCGCTGCGCCAGCGGCTTGCCAGTGCGCAGGGAGCGAACGCCGCCACAGTCGGAAACCTCATAGCTGGCCTCGAAGCTGCGCACGGGGAGCCATTTTTCATCAACCAGCGGCATAGAGCTTCCCTCCGCTGGTGCCGTGTCCGCGAACACGGGCGCAATAACCCACGACCTTGATTTCACCGCGACGCACGGCCTTCGCGTAAATCGCACCAAAGGCACGATCATCGGCAGGCCGGATGCCAGCGGCACGCGCGGCGAGCGTCACCTGCTCGCCAGGCACGCTGCCCAGCGCGGCGGCCTGCTCGCGCACGTAGGCCACGATGAAGGCGTAGGCCCGCTCCCCGAAGCTCGGATCGGAAGACGTGGCCGCGTCGAAGGAAAGCTGCATCTGTTGCTCACCCAGGCGGCGCGCGGTAGCGGCGCGGCGGGCGTGCGAAGGGCGTTGCAGGGTTTCGGC